>Ga0164292_10000149_pt1 | contig 47252 bp, 46 predicted proteins | sample GEODES117metaG_FD_111486 | JGI IMG/M metagenome (GOLD analysis project Ga0164292, IMG submission 111486) | Eutrophic lake water microbial communities from Lake Mendota, Wisconsin, USA - GEODES117 metaG | ecosystem: Environmental > Aquatic > Freshwater > Lake | place: USA: Lake Mendota... | reverse complement strand
CACAAAAGAAAGATAGAACAAAAGCTAGTTACTGGTCATGTCGTCTTCCTCGTTACGCAAAGTTATTAGGATTTAAAACAACATTTTCAGGATTCTGGTGATATGAATATTACACAATTAATAGAACAAATTCTTTTAGAAGAAAAGAAAAAAGCAGATCGCTGCAAACGTATTGCTGATCGTCGCTATGATAAACCATCTGCTTATAAGTCAGGTGCTATTGTTAGATGTCGTAAAGGTAAAATTTGGAAAGACTTAAAAGAAACAGATGATCCACAATCTGGTAAAGCAGCTCCTTATGGATCAGGATATGCTAGATTAAAAGAAGTAATTCAAAAAATATTAAATGAAGACGAATCACTTTATAAATGGTTTAAACGTAGAGGTGCTAAAGGTAAAGAAGGTGGATGGGTAGATTGTAATGCACCTGATGGAAAAGGTGGATATAAATCTTGTGGTAGAAAAGAAGGCGAAAAACGGGCTAAATACCCATCATGTCGTCCTACACCAGCTGGATGTAAAAAGAAAGGCAAAGGTAAAACTTGGGGTAAAACAAAATGATTAAATTAGTAGATATACTAAATAAAATCCTATTAGAAGGTGATCCTAAAGTAGGTACTGGTAAAAAACCTAAAGGTTCAGGTCGTCGTTTATACACAGATGAAGATCCAACGGACACAGTACGTATTAAATTTAAAACTGTTCAAGATATTAAAGATACTTTATCTAAAACATCATTTAAGTCAAAACCACACGCTCGTAAATCCCAAATTATTAATTTAATTCACCAACGTGTTAGAGCGGCTTATGGTAGAGCTAAAGATCCTGAAGTAAAAAAACGTTTAAAAAATGCTTTAGAATACATCACAACTAAAAAAGAAGCATCTAAAAAGAAAACTAAATCTATAAAAAAATAATATGTTAAATATTGATATCCCTAGTTTTAAAGCTTTAGTACGTAAATCATATTTTACAAAAAATTCAAAAGACACTGAGATTTTTTTAAACGTATATGTTTTTGGGGCCCAATCTATATCTGGGAAAATATTAACATTCCATGTTATGACTGATGATGGAATGGTCCGTAATAGAGTACCAATATCAGAAATATACACCAAAGTACCAAAAAATGATATCCCATTCCATTATAAACAATTATGGGATTGTTTCTCAGAAAATGTAGCTGTTATAGCTTATGACTTCTTAGCATATCATAAAGCACAAGTTGTATTAAAAGATGGTTCTAAAATTTGGGGTACATATTTATTTACTATAGATTGGTATAACAACCCATATAGTGATGAACCTTCAGATTATAAATGTGGTCATATATTTAAAGCAGATGATGGATATTTACTTTGTCAACCTAATAATAGAATATTTTGGAAAGACTCAAATTGGGTAACTAAATCTCTCCCAGAAGATTTAAAACAATTTAAAGTAGATACTGAACTACCATCAGTTGAAAATCAATCTGATAGATGGGTAACTGAAGATGGGGATGCATTTTATTATGATGTTAATAGAATAATAAATAAATAACCCATATTTATAATAAATTTTGTAATGAGTAATATTCATAAATTAATAGAACATTTAGTTAACAATTGGTCAAACAATTTATCTGAGGCATTAGCTCCAAGAGTTAAGCAACAGTTAATGGATAAATTTAAGCAAGAAGCAGATGATTTTAACATTACAATCTCAGATACAAATTTAAGTGACTATATTGACTATTTTGATACTCGATTAAAAAATAATCCTAAAGTAACTGAAAAAGATTTAGCTAAGTACCCATTAAAATCATTAATTAAACTTGTATCAGCTTATAAAGGTTCAAGTAAAGAAGATGATGATGAAGATGTATCAAATATACCAGACGTTGTTTATAATGAAAATGGTCTTATAATTTATAGTGGTCATAATGAAGAAAACTGTTTAAAGTTTGGTAGAGGTGAGCAATGGTGTATCACTAAAGGATCATTTGGTAATTATCGCTATGATTCAAATAGAAAAAATCCAACATTTTATTTAGTAAAAGATACTAACTTACCAAATAGTGATAGAAAAAGTTTCTTTGTTGTTGTAGTAGGTAGTGATAATACTTACAAAGTATCAGATAGATCAAACAATGATGTTGGTGGTAGAGGAACAGAATGGAACAGATGGGAACCATGGTCATTTGTTGAACAAAATTTCCCATCAGTTCAAGGTTTAGAAAGAATATTTAGATACATTCCTGTTAGTAAAGTTGAGCTATCAACTCGTCAATATGCTAATCAAGCTATGACTGTTGAAGAATGGGAAGTAGCACCACCAGATTTTAAAGAACGATATCTTATTATTAGAAAAGGAAAAACACTTTTTTCTGATATATCTAATGAAAAGTTTGTAAAAACTATTCTCCCAGACAATCAAGATATGGCTACAGTAGTAGCTAAAAACTATGGGATGATAGATTTAAATACTTTATTACAAGAATTTGATTCTTTCTCTAACCAAAATCAAAAATCAATCATAGCTAACGCTCGAAGATTTACAAAAGTATCTACAGAAACTTTAAAATCACGTGGTATTCCTTTTTCAGCTAAAAAAGCAGTAGTTAATGGTGGATTACTTGATGTTCCTAATAGTGAAAGATACTATGTTTCTAATGATGATAAGGCTATAATTAAATTAAAATTTAATGGTGATGATGTATCAATGGGTTTATTTACTGAGAAAGATACATATCCTAATGTTAAAATAAACACTCGTACAAGTAGTATATTAAAAAGTTTACCTAGATTTGATGAGATGCCTTTTGATGCTTTATTAAAGTTAACAAAAGATAATCTTTTACCTAAAGACACTGTTGATAAAGTAATTGAAAAATCAAAAGAAGAAGACTCTAAATCAGCTATCGTAACAGCTAATACTGATGAAGGCGAGATAGTGTTAGATACAAATACTTTTAAAGCATATAAACCTGAAAATGGAGAATATACACCAGTACCATTTGAAGATGACTCTGTTCAAAGTATATTAAAATCAGACACAGTAGGTAGTGGTATTCAAGATGGTATTATAAGGATGATTTCAAAATTTGATAGCATCCCTTCATCAATACCTATGTCAACTATATCCTCAATAGTGAAACAAACTCCATCAGAAAAAAGAATAGTAAGAAAAGGAGATGATAATTTCATAATAATACCTAGTAGTACAAGGAATGAACTTAATTTATGGAATACAAATAATCCTTTAGATAGAAGTTCTGTAGCATTTAATTATAGAGAAGATGGAAGATTTGGTAGTGGAAAAATGGCAAATCAAGAAATATGGTCTGAATATTTTAATTATTTAAGATCTCAAAATTTAGCTTATGATTCTACTCAACTCCTTCCTTTAGCTAGTTCTCAATATTACGCTGGAGCAAAATTCTTAGCAGCTAATCCTCCTTTAACAGCTGATAACACATACAAACCTGCTCAATATGAAGGAACATGGTATATTATAAATCAAAATAATCCATCTGAGAGTAGAAAACTTAGTCCACAAACAGGTAATTTACTTAGAGCTAATCTTACCCCAGCTAAAGTAGCTATAATACTAGGAACAAGACCACCTGCGGGAGCAGTTAGAGGTACTAGAACACCTAGAACAGCAACCGCAGCAGCGGCTACACCACCTACAACTACTGGCCAAGTAAATGATGCTGTACGACAAGCAATTGTTGGAGCAGGTTTAGAACAAGGATTTACTGCCTTACCAGCTCCACTTAGAAGTAGAATATTATCAGGTACATTAGTAGCTAATGACAATGGAGTAGCAGGTCGTAATAGAGCATTAGGAGACAGAGGACGAGTTACTAGAATTATATCTGCTGGTCAAAGTAGAATGTATATCATTCGTTTAGCTAGTGGTACTATGATAGGACAAGCATCATTCCAACCTGAGGCAAGACACTTTATTATAACCGCTACTAGCGCGTTTAATATGGGTAGAGTAGGTAACTTTATAGATGCTTTAACAGCTCGTAACTTACGTGAAACAGAAGACATATTACGAATAGCAATGGGAGCAGCAACACCAGAAGAACTAGAGGAAATTAAATCTAAAGTTAAAACTAAACCATATAAAGATTTAGAAGTAACTAATGAGCATATTATTCGTGAGTTTGATGAAAATATTGATCCTATTGAATTAAAATGGCATCGTGATAATGAAAACCGAATAGTAGAAATTGTAGGTAAAACTGATTGGAAAATACAATTAGAAAATCAACTACCAATTTCTATGAATCAACCTATTACAATACCTAAAGGTGAATGGCATCGTGTTATTAAAGGTAATGGTAAGTTAACTTTAAAGATAATTAAAGAAGAATCTACTCAATACAATATTGAAGGATTATTATTAACTAACACTGAAGATCGTCCACAAAAAGATATATTATCTGATATACGCTCATTACCTGGTATAACAATTGTATCAAGTAAAGATTACGACTTATCAGGTGAATCATCTGCATTTAGCAATCCTAACTACTATACAATAATTAAAATGAAAGTAGATCCACATCCATATCCTAATGGATTTAAAGATGAAGATTTACAACAATTATTTACTGACATTAGAGCAATTAAAGGTGTTAGAAATTTCAAATTAAATAAATCTGTAGAGAAAAAAACTGTATAAAATGAACAAAGAATTTTTAAAAATGCAAAAAACGGCTGGTTTAATAACTGAAAGCCAATATGCTACTCTAATAGTAGAATCTGAAGAGCAAGAAATAGATCAAGCATTATCATCAGGAGTTAACGCTTTACAAGATTTAAGTTCTTTAGATGAAATTGAAGAACAACCTCTTGAAGAATCAGTTGTAGGTTTAGTAATTAGTGGATTATTAGCCGCTCCAAAATTAATAGAATGGTTAGGAAAAGGTATAAGTATTATAACTAGACCATTTGTTGGTAAAGATGAAAATACTGTAGCCAAAAATATTATTAAATTTGGTCATAAATGGGAAAAATTTTATATAAAAGCTATAATAGCTGCTATTAAATTTACTAAATTTGGTAAACAATTATGGATGTTACCTGATAATAAAATAGATGAACAAAAATTAGTATCACTAGCTAAAATATTATATGGTGTAATTCTAAGTATAGCAGCTGGTAACGCTTTAAAAACTGTATTAAGTAGTTCTCATCCTATCTTAACAGCTATTGAAAGTGCTTTAGGTGGGGTTAAAGCGATAGAAATAGCTCAAATAGCATCTAAAGTTAAAGGACAAATTTGATAAAAACACACATATTTATAATAAAATAAAACAAAATGGAAATTAACAGACTACGTTCAATCATAAGAGAATCAATTAGCAACAATCTTAAAGAGATTGAAGATGTTGCAGAAAACGCAGCAATGGAAGCTAAATTAAATGCTTACACTGAAGCTATTGATAAAGTAAACAAAAAAATTGAAATGGCTGAAAGCCTTGAAGAAATGCAAGAATTAGTAGATCCTACTAAATTAAATGAACTTAAAAAACATTTAAAAACTCTTGAAAAATCTAAAGAAAAATTAGAAAAGGTTAAAGCTAAGAAAAACAAAGGTAAAGAAGTAGTAACTGACGAACCAGTTGAAGAAGCTGAAGTTGAAGAAGGAAGTGCAATGGATAGTATGGATAATGCTATAGTTCCTGAAATGGATTACACAATGGAGGAAGAAGAAGCAATAAATGAATCATTCCTTAAAATGCAAAAATTAGCAGGTGTAATTACTGAAGCTCAATACAATCAAAAAAAAAGATTAATTGAGAATCAATTAGAAGAAATATCATTATCTGGAGCTTTAAATAAAGTTAAAGATAAGATAGCAAGTTTACCTGCTTTTGATAAACTTATTAATTCTGTTGTGACTAAAATGTCTGAAAAAGACAAAGAAAACTTTAAAGCTAAATTTAATTTAGCTGAAGCTAAAGGTGCTCCTTCTTTAGAAGATATAATGACTAAAGTAGATGCTATCAACCTAGATAAAGATGCTAAAACTCCTGAAGATTTAAAAGAAGGAGCTGAAGAAACAGTAGACAAAATAGCATACGAAGTTGTAAGATTAGTTAAAAATTTAACTGGTCTAAACCTATTAGCATTAGGTGGTCTTCCATTTGGATTTGTTATTAACTATTTAATAGATATGAGTCCATGGAGTTTCGGAGCATTCGTAGGCCCAGTTATTAGTTTAGTAGCATCATTAATAATCCATGGTATATCCAGAAAAATTTTAGGAATATCTCCAGATGATGAACTAATTGGAGAATCTGAAGACCAACAAGAAGCACCAACACCAGAAAAAATAGCAAAAGATATTGCTAATAATATAGATCAATTAAAATCAAATCCTAAATTAAAAGCTATAGCTGATAAGATAGCTGCTGACCCAAAAGCAACAGAAGAATTAAATAAAATATTAGCTAAATTTAATATTTCTTTAAATGAAGGAGATATTGATGTTAATCCTCAAGATGTTTATAAAATAGCTTTAGCTTTTGCTAAAAAAGCAAAAACATTAGGTGAAGAAGAAGGTAATTATGGAGCATTATTTTTAGGTGGTTTATTTGGAGGAGGTGCTTTAGCTCGTTATATAGCTAGTCTTGGAGATATTATAACCCCAGAAATGAAAATGTTAGGATATTCTCCGTCTCATATGACAGCTGCTGTCCTTGGAGGTTTAGCAGCCGCTGCTTTATTAATGATAGGCCAGTATATATATGACAATTACAAAAAATAAATAACATATAGACAGATTCATAGCCTGTCGATTTAATAAAAATACTAAGGAGCTGTGGCCCACCCAAAAGGTGGGCCACCTTAGTTTGGCTTTTAAAATAAATTTATTATATTAATATTATATGAATAAGAAAATAGTAATTATAGGTGCGGGAGTAGCGGGTATAAACGCAGCTACTAAATTAGTCGATAACGGCTACCCAGGTGAATTAATCACCATTATAGACAAAGGAAATGATCCACATAATCGTTTACCTGAAGAGGTAATGACTGGTATGTTAGGCGCTGGTGGGTGGTCAGATGGTAAATTAACATACCATACTGCTATCGGAGGTGTACTATCAAAGTACTGCGGTGAAGAGAAAGCAATGGAATTAATGGATCAAGTTATTAGTAACTTTAGACGTTTCCATCCTAAACCAGAAGAAATATTTTGCTCTGACCCACAAGCAGAACCTGATTTTATTAAACCATATTTTGGATTACGTTTATTCCCAGTATGGCATATTGGTTCAAATTATCTACATGAAATTGCTAAAACATGGTATTCATATTTAATTAACAAAGGTGTAAAATTTAAATGGAATACTGAAGTATCAGCCATTGATTTTAAAACTGAGTATATTGATATTAAGGATAGTTTAGAAGTAATATCATATGATGAATTAATATTTGCAGTAGGTAAATCAGGTATTGACTTTGGTAAAAAATTAGCAGACGAATATAACTTACCAACAGAACCAAAATCAGTACAAATTGGAGTTCGTTTTGAAGCACCACAAAAATACTTCCAAAAATTAATTGATGTTAGTTATGATTTTAAACTATATCAAAAATTCAATAATGTATCATTACGTTCATTTTGTACTAACAATAACGCAGCTTATGTAGCGGTAGAAGAAACATATGGTGATATTACTTATAATGGTCATGCTAAAAAAGGTGAAGAATTTAGAAATGATATGACTAACTTTGGTATATTAATGGAAATTAAAGGTATTGAAAATCCATTTGAATGGTCAAGAGAAGTAGTAAGTAAATTACAATTTAGAAATATTGGGTTATATTATAGTCCATCTCGTACACCATCACAAACATCTGAAGGTGAAAGTATTAATACAGTTCAAGTTGGTAATCTAAACCAATTTAAAGAAGTAATGGGTGAATATGCTGATTACATTATTAACTTTATTGACCAAATGAATAAAATATTTAAGTTTGGTAATGATTGGGGAATGTATATACCTGAAGTTAAGTATTTAAGTCCTGAACCATTAGTAGATTATAAAAACTTAGCATTAACTGATTATCCTAATGTGCATTTTGTAGGAGATGCTTTATCTGCTCGTGGAATTACAGTAAGTGGAGCGCAAGGAATATATGTAGCTGAGTCGCTCTTATAAAGACTATACATAACATTTGACATGAAGGGTTTGGCTTTGCCGGACCCTTTTGTTATATTTAGCTATAATTATAAATACTTATGGCGAATTTACAAGAAGACCTATCAAGAATAGGCAAACAATTAATGTTTAGTGAACCATTCTACGGTATATTCATGTCAACTCTTAATAAAGTTGTAAGAAAGGATTTACCTACTGCTGGAGTTTCTAAAAATAACATTAATTATCAACTAGCTATCAATGAGGAATTTTGGAACTCATTAGATAATGACAAAAAGAAGATAGGTCTATTAAAACATGAGCTACTTCATATATGTTTTAACCACTTAGAAGATAGAGAGTGGTTTCCTAATCATGAATTACATAATATAGCTGCGGATTTAGAAATTAATCAATATCTAACACCAGAGTATTATCCAACAGATGATATTATATTATTATCGTCATTTCCCGAATTAAATCTACCTGAGAAAGCTGGTACTAAAGTGTATTATGGATTGTTACAACAAGCATTAGATAAAGGTACAAGTCCATCATTACAAGCATTAATGGATAGTTTAACAGGAATGGATGGTGGTTTACACCCAACATGGAAAGAATTTGATGGTATGGGTGAAGCTGATGCCAAATTAGCTAAAGCGCAAATTGAACATCAAATTAAAGAAATTGTTAATTCACAAAATAATCAAGGTAGAGGATTCATACCTGATGAATTACAAAGTTGGATTGATAATATGTTTGAAGAAACAGAATCTTCATATGATTGGAAGTCATATTTTAGACGATTCTGTGGTACATCTTCAAAAACATATACTAAAAAAACAAGACGTAAACTAAATAAACGTTTCCAAGAAAACCCAGCATTGAAAATCAAAACTAAAAAGAAAATATTAGTAGGAGTTGACACATCAGGTTCAGTTGGTGAAAAAGATTTAATTGAGTTCTTTAATGAAATTAATCACATGTATAAAACTGGTGTATCAATTACTGTAGCTGAAGGTGATGCTGATATTCATAATGTATATGAGTATAAAGGAGATGTGCCTGACAAAATAACAGGTAGAGGTGGTACTGATATGAATCCATTTATTACATATTTTAATAAGCATAGGGAGTTTAACAGCTTAATCATATTAACTGATGGCTATATAGGCGAAAATGAAGTTAAGACATTTAAACCAATGATGATGGTTATATGTTCAAATGGTGATGATATAGAAACAGTAAAAGGAAATGGATGGGGCCACACAATCAAGATAAGTTTGGCTTCTTAAAATACAAATGTTATATTTAATTAAAATAAATAAAGGTTATGGCAAAACAAAAAACAAAACACGCTGAAGTGTCTCTAAACATTAAAGAGGCAAAACAATTCTTAAAACACATCATAAATAACAATCGTTATTTACAATCGAATGGTAAGTTACCTGTAGCCGTTGAGGTAGTTGGTGACTCTGGTATTGGTAAAACATCAACAATTTTACAATTAGCCAAAGAAACAGATCTAAACTTTGTTAAGTTGAACTTAGCTCAAATTGAGGAGCTAGGTGACTTAGTAGGTTTTCCAATCCGCCAATTTGAAGTATGTAAAACTGATAATGACTGTTTATGGATTGACGAACATGCAGTAGAAGAGTATACTAAACAAGGTTACAAATTTACAGGTCTAAATCGTATGAGTTACTGTCCACCTGAATGGATTAGTGGCAAAACTAATGGAGGTATCTTATTATTAGATGACTGGAACCGCGCTGATGTTAGGTTTATTCAAGCTGTTATGGAGTTAATTGATAGACAACAGTATATTAGTTGGACATTACCTAAAGATTGGCATATTATATTAACAAGTAACCCGGATAATGGAGACTATTTAGTTAATAGTATTGATAGTGCTCAAAAAACACGATTCATCTCAGTTAATCTTAAATTTGATATTAATTGTTGGAGTGAGTGGGCTGAAGATGCTACAATAGATAGTAGATGTATTAACTTCTTACTTAAACATCCAGAATTGGTATCAACTAATACTAACTCAAGAAGTATTACAACATTCTTTAATTCAATCTCATCATTAAATTCATTTGATAGTGAGTTAGGTTTAATTCAAATGATTGGTGAGGGTAGTGTTGGGCCTGAGTTCACAACTATGTTCACAATGTTTATTAATAATAAATTAGATAAAATCATCTCACCAGAAACTATTATGACTCATGAAAGTGAGGAGTATGTTTTAAATACTTTAAAAGGTATTATTGGTAAGGGTGATAAATATAGAGCAGATTTAGCATCAATTTTATCAACTCGTATTGTTAACTTTAGCTCATATTATGCTAAGAATAATAAAGTTGAAAAACCATATATTGATCGTTTAGCGTTTTTAATGAATGAAGAGTTGTTTGCTATGGATTTAAAATATAAAATTGTAAAAACAACTTACAATAACAACCCATCAGCTTTTAAATCATTAATGTTAAATAAAACTTTAATTCAATTTTTAACTAAGTAATTATGAAAAATCAAAATATAGGACATTTAACAACTGTTAATTCTGGTCACCCTCACCGCATCGAAATATTTAATGTAGGTTACAATTTAATAGGAGGTATTATACCTGAAGATTATCAAACTAAAATTAAAAATTTCTTAAATGAAATAAAAGATAATAAATTAACTGATGACAGTGCAGTATATATTACTCCATTATCTGAGTTACCTTCATATAAACTTAAAAATTATATTGAAGAAAATAAGTTAAATATAACTACTGCTCGTAAACTTGAGAAATTAGATACTCTAATTATTAATAAAGAATTTATTGAAAATCATTACCATAATATTACAGTATGGGATAGTCTTACAAGAACATATTTAACTAATCATATAACTGACTATTTAGTATTTCCAATAAATGTTTTAATAGAAGATCCTAAATTTAAAAAACATATCAATCCAATGAAAAATAAATGGAATGATATAACTATAAAAGGAAAAAAACATATTACTCATTATTGTGTATCAATGAATGAATATAATAATATATGTTCTAAAATTCCTGCCTTCCAAACTATTAAAGATAAAGCTACAATACATAGAGGAATTAGACTTGAAGGATCACACGGTTCTAAAAAAGCATTTGATAGTTTAGAGTTTTATATTAATCTATTAGATAATGTTAAAAAACATAATTTAAAAGTTGTATTTGATTCAAATGTAAATGAAGATATTAATAAAGGATTAGTTATTGATTTTGATATATTCCAAAATTTATATGGAATGTTAAAAAGTACTGATACTGGTAATTGGGAGGTAGCAAAAGAAATTATTGCTAACTGTGAGTTTGAAGCATCAAAATCTTATATTATAGCTTTATATAATATGTTTATGGATTTGCGTAAAACAAGTCCTAATAAAAATTATAATTTAGTTAAAAAAGTATTAGATACTAAAAAATTAGGCATAAGAATACAATATAGAGGATATGTTCCGGCATTTGAATCATTGTTAGCACATTTTAGTGATAAATGTCCTGAGTTGATCCCACAATTAATGCCTTGTTTAATTTATCGTATAAACGACTTAGCTAAAAAAGAAGTAATTAAAGAGATAACACTTGCCTAATATTTATACGTAAACAATATTAATGGCTAAAGTAGTACTTTTAAGTTGTACCAAATCAAAGACTAAACATGCAGCTCCAGCACAGGAGCTGTATTCTGCTTCTCCAATGTTCCAAAAAACATTAGAATATGGTAAATCACTCAAACCAGATAAAATGTATATCTTATCTGCTAAACATCATCTAGTTCCTTTAACTAAGAAATTAGAACCTTACGATAAAACTCTTAAGGAAATGCCTAAAGATGAGAAAGAAAAATGGGGTGAAGAAACAATTAAACAGATGAAGTCAGCAGGTATTAATCCTGAAAAAGATCAATTTGTATTCTTAACAGGAAGCGAGTACATGAAACCATTAGCCAAATACATCCCAGATGGCAATACAGAAAAACCAATGGAAGGTAAACGTTTTGGAGAGCGTTTAAAGTGGTTAAACTCACAAGTACAAAAATTAACTGAAGCATTTAAACGTTTAAAAAATCTTATATATGAAAGTCTCAAAAAATAAATTAAACGAATATATTCAATTATATTTAAACGACTTAGAAGACTATGGCGACAGTCAAACTGATTTATTAATAGCTGAATCAACATTAAATACATTCAAGTTATTGTTAGTTGAGTCTAATCAAGACGTCCCAACTATATTACGTGAAGCTATAACAAAGTCAGAACATGAACAGCGTGAAGTGTTTGAAGATTTCTTAGATTATCTAGAAAATATATAACACTTGTTTGGCTATTAGGGATAAAGATGTTATATTTAATAAATAAATTAATAACATGAAAGAAGTAAAACCATTAGTTGTAGATGAAACATTAAAAACAAAAAAATTCACATCACCTGACGGCACAGTACGTCATATTAAAGATGGTAAGTTACATAACTGGGAAGGCCCAGCATTAATTACACCAGAAGGTAAAGAAGAATATTATATTAATGGTGTTCAACATACTAAGGACAGTCATAAAAAAGCTAGAAAAGATGGAGTTGGATTACCATGGTATAAATCAGGTGTAGCTAAACAAAGATTCTAAATGAAAATAGGTTTTATTCTTCCTGGACGAGAGTTTTCAGAAAAATTTATAAACAGTTGGACAAGTACATTAAAATCAATCCCTAAAGAATGGGATTGGTTTCTAGTTACTGGGTATGTTCCAAATGTATTCTATAATAGACAAGCATTACTTGATAGAGCTAAAATGTTAAGACCAACTCACTATATGTGGATTGATAGTGATCAAGTATTTAATTTTCAAATGCTTGAAAGACTAATAAATCATAACTTACCTATAGTCTCAGGGATATATAAGAAAACACCAGATATATTTGCTTGCTGTGGGCTAGATGGTCGAACATTAACTGTTAATGATATTGAAGGACAAACGGATTTAATTGAGGTTAAAGCAAATGGAATGGGTTTTATGTTAGTTAAACGTGAAGTACTTGATTATATAGTTGATCCATTTGAACCTATTGATCCTGATCAATGGGAAGATTTTACTTTTCAAGAAAAAGCTAGGCAAAGAGGATTTAAGTCATATATTGATCCTACAATTATAGTAGGACATGAAAAAAAGATAGTATTATGAAAATAGGATTTTGTGGAACAATGAGTGTAGGTAAATCTACATTAGTAAATGCATTAAAGGAATTACCTGAATTTAAAGATTATTATTTTGCTACTGAGCGTAGTAAATATTTACGTGATTTAGGTATTCCATTAAACACTGACAGTACATTAAAAGGACAAACAATATTCTTAGCTGAACGCTGTTCTGAGTTAATGAGAGAAAATGTTATCACTGATAGAACAATTATTGATGTAATGTCATTTGCTAAATGTGCTCAATCAATTAATAGTGATGATAAAATAGCATTTACTAAATATGCTGCCCCATTAATTTGGGAGTATGATTATATATTCTATGTATCACCAGTTGGAGTTGATATAGAAGATAATGGGGTTAGAGAAACAGATGCTGGTTATCGTAAGTTAATTGACATAACTATTAAAGGTACTATAAGTGAGAATTTAAATCAAATTAAAAACTTAGCATTCATATCAGGTACTACTGAAGAAAGAATTAAACAAGTTAAATCTTGTCTAGGTTTTTGATATTTATACGCAAAAACTAAACACAATGAAATTATCTGAATTAAAAAAACATATTGAAGAAAATATTGTTGAAATCTTAGGTGAAGTAGATGCTGATAGAACAAGAGGTACTGTTGTTGTAGCTAAAAATACACCTCCAACAGAACTTAAAAAGCTAACAGCACAAGGAGTTGATGTGGAATTAAAATCAATGGAAGAAGCTAAAGATGAAGATGAAGAAGTAGAAGATACTTATGGTAAAGAAGATGAAGATGATAAAAAAGACGCTAAAATAGCTAACGCTGAACCAACAAAAGCTGAACTTAAGAAATTAGATAAAGAGTTTAGTTCAACTAAATTAGCTAAATCATTATCACCTGCTGATAAAGAAAGATTAGACAAGCTAGAGTCAGGTATTAAGAAAAAATTAGCTAACCCAACTAAAGAAAATATTGAAATTGTTAGACAACTTATCAAGAAGCCAGAAATTAAAAAGTTGTTTAAAGATGGAGGTAAAGATCTTAAAGCATTAATATCTGACGTTATCAGATAATACCTCCCTTAATAAGGGTTACTTATGAGTCAAGACATAAAACAAATAATTCGTGAAGAATACCTGAAGTGCGCCTCTAATCCGGCGCACTTTATGCGTAAATACTGCTATATTCAACACCCACAACGTGGTAGAGTATTATTTAACCTATACCCATTTCAAGATAAAGTACTTAACTTATGGAAAGATAATCCATACGATATAATACTTAAATCAAGACAATTAGGTATATCTACTCTAGTAGCAGGTTACTCTTTATGGTTAATGTTATTCCATAAGGATAAAAATATCTTATGTATAGCAACTAAACAAGAAACAGCTAAAAACATGGTGACGAAAGTTAAATTCATGTTTGAAAACTTACCTTCTTGGTTAAAAATAACAGCTGAGGAAAATAATAAATTAACATTACGACTAAGTAATGGCTCCCAGGTTAAAGCAGTATCAGCAGCTGGTGATGCAGGTCGATCTGAAGCAGTTTCTTTGCTGATTATAGATGAGGCCGCGTTTATTGATGGTATTGGTGAGATTTGGGCATCTGCTCAACAAACCTTAGCAACAGGTGGTGGAGCAATTGTGTTATCTACCCCATATGGTACTGGCAATTGGTTCCATCAAACATGGGTTAAAGCAGAAGCAGGTGAAAACCAATTTTTACCTATTAAATTACCATGGTATGTTCATCCTGAGCGAGATGAGAATTGGAGGAAACGACAAGATGAATTATTAGGTGATCCTAGAATGGCGGCTCAAGAATGTGACTGTGATTTTAGTACATCTGGTGATGTAGTATTTTATCCTGAGTATATAGACTTTATTGCTCAAACTTATATTAAGGATCCCTTGGAGAGGCGCGGAGTCGATCATAACTTATGGATATGGGAACCAGCAGATTATAGTCGTAGTTATATAGTTGTAGCAGACGTTGCTCGAGGAGATGGAAAAGATTTCTCAGCATTTCATATTATAGATGTTGAAACAAATACTCAAGTAGGTGAATATAAAGGACAATTATCACCTAGAGAATTTGGTTATTTGTTAGTAGCAATAGCCACAGAGTATAATGAAGCACTATTAGTTGTTGAAAATGCTAATATAGGATGGTCAACAATTGAAGCAGTTCAAGAAAGAGGATATAGAAATTTATACCATTCTCCAAAAACTGAAGCTACAAACGCTGATTCTTATTTAGATAAGTATGATGATCCATCAAAAATGACACCTGGATTTACAATGTCTTTAAAAACAAGACCACTTGTAATTAGTAAATTTAGAGAGTATATTGGAGATAAAAGTGTTATCATACAATCTAAACGATTATTAGAAGAAATGAAAGTGTTTATTTGGAGAAACGGCAGACCAGAAGCACAATCAGGATACAATGATGATTTAGTTATGAGTTTTGGAACAGCAATGTACATAAGAGACACAGCTCTTAAATTTAAAACACAAGGAATGGATTTAACTCGTGCAATGCTTAGTAACATTACTGTAGTTAAAACAAACCAACAAGGTATTTACGGAACAACATTCAACAACAATCCATACAAAATGGATTTTGGACATGGATCTGAAGACATTAGTTGGTTATTATAATATTTATATACATAATTTAATATAAAATGGCAGATACAAGTGTATTTACACGACTAAGACGATTATTCTCTACTGATGTTATCATCAGAAATGCTGGGGGTAACGAACTTAAAGTAATGGATGTTAACAGTATTCAAGCTACTGGAGAATATCAAACTAACTCACTAATAGACCGTTATAGTCGTATTTACTCTAACAATAGTACATCACTTTATGGTGCTCAATTAAATCTTAATTGGAAATATCTACGTACTCAAATCTATTCTGATTATGATGCAATGGATACTGACGCTATTATCGCGTCTGCTTTGGATATAATCGCGGACGAATGTACCCTTAAGAATGATATGGGTGAAGTACTTCAAATTAAGAGTAGCGACGAAGATATACAAAAAATACTATATAATTTATTCTATGATGTATTAAACATTGAATTTAATTTATGGTCTTGGATTAGACAAATGTGTAAGTATGGTGATTTTTTCTTAAAATTAGAAATAGCTGAAAAATTTGGTGTATATAATGTTATACCATATACCGCTTATCATATTGCTCGTGAAGTAAATTACGACCCTAAAAATCCAGCTGAAGTAAGATTTGCATTTAGCGCTGATGGATTCTCAGGCGGAACAGGATTTTATGGAGTAACAGGACAAGGTAATTATAGTTCAAATAAACAGGACAATAAGATATACTTTGACAACTATGAAATGGCTCACTTCAGATTAATTACTGATGTAAACTATTTACCTTATGGTCGTTCTTATTTAGAACCAGCTCGTAAGTTATTTAAACAATACATTTTGATGGAAGATGCAATGTTAATCCATCGTATTTGTCGCGCCCCAGAAAAACGTATTTTTTATATTAATGTTGGTTCTATTCCTCCAAATGAAGTAGAAAACTTCATGCAGAAGACTATCAACACAATGAAGAAAACTCCATTAGTTGATCCTCAAACAGGTGAATATAATTTAAAGTATAACCAACAAAATATGTTGGAAGACTTTTACATACCAGTTAGAGGTAATGATTCATCTACTAAGATTGAACCTACTAAAGGTATGGATTATAATGGTATTGAAGACGTAGCGTACCTAAGAGACAAGTTATTTGCTGCTTTAAAAGTACCTAAAGCATTTATGGGTTATGAAAAAGACCTAACCGGTAAAGCAACATTAGCAGCAGAAGATATTCGTTTCGCTCGTACAATTGATCGCATTCAACGTATTATATTATCTGAGTTAAATAAAATAGCATTAGTTCACTTATATACTCAAGGGTATAGAAACGAAGGTTTAACAAACTTTGAATTAGATTTAACTACTCCTTCTATCATTTATGATCAAGAAAGAATAGCATTAATGAAAGAAAAAGTAGATTTAGCTCGTAATATTATTGAAACTAAGATATTACCTACTGATTGGATTTATGATAATGTATTCCACTTAAGTCAAGATCAATTTGATGAATATCGTGATTTAATTGCTGAGGATCAAAAACGTATCTTTAGAATGAAACAAATTGAAAACGAAGGCAATGACCCATTAGAATCAGGTAAATCATATGGTACACCTCATGATTTAGCCGCGTTATATGGTTCAGGTCGTTACAATAGTGGGGTACCTGATGGATATGGTGATGATCTTACTTTAGGTCGCCCTAAAGAAAAAGCATCTACTATTGGTACTCAAGACAATTACTTAGGAGTTGATAGATTAGGTAGTAAAGGTATGAAGAAAGGTGATGATACTGGTGAAGATAAATCATTAAGAAATAATTTTAAAGGTGGATCACCATTAGCATTAGAAAATCTCCAAAAGAAAACACTACTTGAATCAATGGATAAAAAACTTGTATTTAAAAAAGACGATTCTTCGTTATTAGATGAATCTCAAATACGAGAATAACAACTTCATATATATTTATAGATAAATTATTGCTAAAGTGAATATAAAACACTCGAAGTACAAAAATACTGGAATCCTTTTTGAATTGTTAGTAAGACAAATCACAGCTGATACCTTATCTGGCAAGGAATCACCAGCAACAACAATTCTTAAGAAATACTTTACTAAAACTGAATTAGGTAAAGAATACAAGTTATACGAAAATTTCTTTAAGTATACTAACATTAGTGAAGCTAAAGCCAATATGGTTTTAAATACGCTTATTGAAAGTTCAAAACACTTAAATCGCTCAACTCTTAAGAGACAAAAGTATAATCTTATTAAGGAGATTAAAAATCATTATAATTTAGAGGATTTCTTTAAAATGAAATTACCTAATTATAAAGCTCAAGCTTCATTATTTACTTTATTAGAAGTATATAATAGTGAAAACTTATCTAATCCAACTCAAATTATTGAGAATAAGACAGCACTTTTAGAATACTTAACACAATCTACTATAGATAAAAAAGAAGTTAAAAACAGTATCTTAGAAGAATTTAAACATCAAGATAAAGATATTCGTATATTAACATATCGAGTATTACTTGAAAAGTTTAATGATAAGTATGCTGATTTAAATGAAAATCAAAAGAATACTTTAAAAGAATTTATTAACAGTATTGATAGTACTTCAAAATTAAAAGAATTCTACAATACTAAAATAAATGAAATTAAAAGTACATTAGGTACTTTAAATAAAAAAATTACTGATAAAGCTATTCAAATTAAAATAAATGAAGTTATAAACATTCTACCTAGTTTAACTAAGAATGAAAAAGTTAATGATGATCATTTAATTAATCTCTTACAATACTATGCGTTAGTAGAAGAGTTAGAATCAGCAAAATGAGTAAACGAGATAAAATAAAAGATTTAGTCGTTAAACGCTTAAAAGAAGAAAGCGCTACAGGTACTGGAGCGTCTTTCACAGCTGGTGAAGGAATAAATTACGCCACACCAGTAGCAGGTAAAGCTAAAAATTACTATTATAAATTAGGCTTTAAACCTGTTAAAACTACAAAACCTAAAAGTTTTGATATAAAAAAATTATGGGAAGAAGAAACTCCTGAATTTGATGTTGAATCATTTATAGTTTCATTACCAACAGAAGACGAAAAACTAAAAGAATATATAGCAGGACGTTTAGGTGACTTTAACCTACTATCAGGAAAATTAAAAGAACTTATAACATTAATTAGAGACGCTAAAAAAGAAACAATAGCATCATATAAACAAAATCCTCAATATAGAGCAGTATATGGTACTGATTTAGCAGTTTCGTTAGTAGACAATTTGATAAAATTATTTAAAAAATAAACATGGAACAAACACTTCAATCACAATATAACCTTATTAAAGAAGGTAAAGGTAACAAAGCAGTATTTTTAAAATCTGCTTATCGTTTATTCCCAGACATGTTATCACCTGTTAACACATTCGAGGATACTGTTAAAATTCTTAAAAACAGAAGCATTATCAGTGAAAATGTAGGTGGATTAGTTACAACTGGTAAAAAACAAGATTGGCATGCTATTTTTAATGAGAACATGACTGCTCTTAAAGAAGAAAAAGAAGCTAAAGCTGAAGAAAAAGAAACTACTAAAGAAGTTACAGACATGGCTACTCGTGGATATGATTATAAAGACGAGAAAAACTATGATAACATATTTGGTCAAGAATTCTTAAAAGGATACTACACTGAAATGAAAGATCCTAAAAACTCTGATAAAAATGTTGAAGAATTAAAAGCAATTGTAGCTAAAAACTTAGCTAAAGATATTAATTTTTATGTTAAAGATGGTCAATTTGGAATTAAAGGAGTAGGATATACAACTGAAGCACCTGGGTTAGGTACACCTAAGGAACCTAAAGGTAAATTTAAATCATCAGGATATGGTGACTTAAAAGAATCAGTATTACGTTCTCAAATTCAACTTCTAATTAAAGAAGTATTAAATGAACTCCCTCCTTTAGAAGCAGGTGAGATGGGAGTATATGAAGGTGAACCAGTATTTATTATAGCTGTGTCTATGCATGCTAAAACAAATAAAGACGAACCTCAACCATTTTCATACACTATTGAAAAAAATGGTAAAATATACAGAGAAGTTCCTATTAGTGCTGTCACACCAGCATCATTAGCTGAAGCTGAAGATAAAAAAGAAGATAAAGAAGAAGCTAAAAAGAAAAAAGAAGACCTTAAAAAGTTAGATGCAGAGTGGAAGAAAAAATTAAAAACTGGTGATATAGACTAATATGAAACAAGTATTAATAGAAACCCAATTTTTTACTGCTAAACCTTTAAAATTAGTTGAAGGTACTGTACCAACAAGTAATCCACTTGTTGAAGGTATCTTAGCTACTTGTGAGGTTAAAAATGGTAACGGTCGTTACTATTCAAGAGAATTGTGGGAACGTGAGATGGATAAATATATGGAAAATGTTAATGCTAATAGAGCATTAGGTGAATTAGACCACCCAGACTCATCTATTATTAACTTAAAAAATGTATCTCATAATATCAAGAAAATTTGGTGGGACGGAGATAATGTAATGGGTGCTATTGAACTATTACCTACACCATCAGGTAATATCTTAAGAGCATTATTTGAAAACAAAATACCAGTAGGTGTATCATCACGTGGTATGGGTTCATTAAAACAAATGGGTGATTTAATGGAAGTACAAGATGATTTTGAACTATTATGTTGGGATTTTGTATCTACACCTTCTAACCCAGGATCATACATGAAAGAAAAAGGTATGATGAATGAATCTAAAAATATCCAACATAACAAATATATTAAAGCAAATTCTATTATCACTGAAATACTTTGTGCTAATGGAACATGCCCAATATTTTAACCCCTCCTAGAATAGTATTTTAGGACTGATGTCTCTCGAAAGAGAGACATTTCTTTTTTATAAAAGGTGACTTTACATAAATCCATATATATGTATGCTCAAATATGCTACCACAATCTACTATGTAGCATCTATTATTAAACAATCTATTACGTTTCTTAATAAACGTATTTCCAAAACAATTTAATTGAGGACAAAAAATGAACAGAGAAATGCTCAAAGAAGCAATCGCTGAGGCTAAGAACATTAAGGAAACTGCTATCGCGAATGCAAAAGCTGCTCTTGAAGAAGCATTCACTCCACAACTTACAGCTATGTTTGCTGAAAGATTAAACGAGGAAGATGCTGAAAAAGAGTTAGAAGAAAACTACAGTGTGGAAGAAGAAGGATTAGAGGAAACTTTTAATCTAGATGAAATCCTAGCTGAGTTAGAAATGACTGACGAAGCTGATGAAACAGTTTCTGAAGATGACATGGGAATAGATGAAGATCTAATGCTCGAAGAAATGTCAGATGAAGAAATTGAAGAGTTAGTAATGAAAGTTATTGATGACATGATCCAAACTGGTAAGCTTATGCCTGGAGAAGGTGAAGAAGAAGAAGGTGAAGAAGACTTAGAGGACGTTGAAGATTTAGACGGTGAAGAAGTTGAAATCGAAGACGAAGAAATTGAACTTGATGAACTTTTAAACGAACTTCTTGATGAAGAAAAAGTATCTGAGACATCATTTGCAGATCCTCAAACTTTACAATTAGTAGCCCAAGCCGCAGATTTTTTAAACATCAGTAAGGACGCTGTAATGGCAATAGTAGCAGGTTTGCCTGCGACAGTAGCAGCAGCTGGATTCTTAAGAGGTTTATTAAGAGGCAAAAAGGAAGCTACTAAAGAAGAAGTTGAAAAAACAGCTGACACTAAAGAAATGGAAGAAACTATCGCTGAGTTAAGAAATGAACTAAACGAAGTTAATCTATTAAATGCTAAGTTACTTTACACTAACAAAATCTTTAAAGCTAAGAATCTTACCGAATCAGAAAAAATAAAGGTTTTAAACACGTTTGACAAAGCAGAAACTGTAAAAGAAGTTAAATTAGTATTCGAAACATTGACTGAATCTTTCAAAGCAGTAGCTAAGAAAGCACCAATTAAAGAATCACTAGGATCAGCTTCTAGAAGTATCGCTCCAGCTCAAACAAAACAACCAATTATTGAAGTAAACGATGCATTTGCTCGTATGCAAAGATTAGCTGGTATTAAAAAATAAAATTAATAAAAACAAAAACCCGATTTAAAAAATGGAAACAATTCAATCATTAGTCGAGTCCGCAAATCCATGGAAGTCACTTCAAGGTGACGCTGCTAGATTAGCAAACAAATGGAGCAAAACCGGCCTTTTGGAAGGTTTAGGCGAAGACGTAAACAAAAACAACATGGCTTTGATGTTGGAAAACCAAGCAAAGCAATTAGTAATTGAAACCTCACAAGTTAACGGAGGATCAGCTACATTCACTTCTGGTACATCTGGTGAGAACTGGGCTGGAATCGCATTACCATTAGTACGTAAGGTATTTGGTCAAATCGCAGCGAAAGAATTCGTTAGCGTTCAACCAATGAACTTACCTTCTGGTCTTGTATTCTTCTTAGATTTCCAATATGGTACTACTAAGAACCCATTCACAAGTGGTAACTCTTTATATGGTAACCGTAACCCATCTAGCGCTACTCCATTCGCTACAACTGCTGTATCTGGTGGTTTATATGGTGGTGGTCGTTTCGCTTACTCTACTAACCAATTCTCAGCTTCTTATGCTTTAACTACTGGTTCAAACTTCACTCAATCTTATGCGGCTATTGCTAACTCAGTATGGGCTGCTTTAGGATATGATTCTGATTTATCTGCTTCTGTAGCTTCTGGTAACATTTGGAAATTAACATTAGGTACTTTAGGTGCAGTTTCTGCTTCTTTAGATCCAGATGGAGTTAGAGCATTTACAGTTTCTGGATCAGGTAATACTACAAACTTACTTCCAGCTAATGTATTATCTAACTACACTACTTTTGATGGTACTACTTTAACATTCTATTTGACTGGTAGTACTCAAGATCCAGGAGGTGCTATTGCCCCAGTATTATTCTACAACAAGAGAACTACTGACAACACTCGTGGTGACTTTGAAGATACAGCTGCTGGAACAACTTCAGTACCTAACTCTTTAAGTAACACTAGTATTGGATCAGCAATTCCTGAGATTAACATCTCTATGCAATCTCAAGCTATTACTGCTAAGACTAAAAAGTTAAAAGCAGCATGGACTCCAGAATTTGCACAGGATTTAAACGCTTACCAAAACTTGGATGCTGAAGCTGAATTGACTAACATTATGAGCGAGTACATCTCTTTAGAGATTGATCTTGAAATCTTAGACATGTTAATCGAGGATGTTCCTTCATCTAACACTGAGTACTGGTCAGCTGTTAACAACGTTACTGCTACTGCTACATCTGCTCCAACCGCAAGTTTAGGTTTCTTCAATACTCAAGGTGCTTGGTTCCAAACTCTTGGTACTAAGATTAACAAATTGAGCAACAAGATTCACCAATTAACTCTTCGTGGTGGTGCTAACTTCTTAGTAGTATCTCCAACTATTTCAACTATCTTAGAGTCAATCCCAGGATTCGCTGCTAACAGCAATGGCGCTGAAGATATGGAATATGCATTTGGTGTACAAAAAGCTGGTCAATTTAACAGCCGCTTTACTGTTTATAAGAATCCTTACATGACAGAAAATACTATCTTAGTAGGTTTCAGTGGTAAGCAGTTCTTAGAGGCAGGTGCTGTATTTGCTCCATATATTCCGTTGATCATGACACCTCTTATCTACGATCCAACTACCTTCACTCCACGTAAAGGATTGTTGACTCGTTTCGCTAAGAAGATGTTACGTCCTGAATTCTATGGTAAGATCTACATAGCTGGTTTGAACACCCTATAAACTAATCTTAGATAATATCTAACAATTGAGCCCAGAGTAATCTGGGCTTTTTTGTTGATATTTATACACAAATAATAAGTCATGACAGATTTCAACCGAAGTGAGGAGGCTAAAAATATCTTTAAAGAAAAAAGAAAGCCTAAAAATCCGATTAGTTTTAAAATACAACTAAACGAAGAACAGAAAGAAGCAAAGCAAGTCATCTTAGATAATCCTGTCACACTATTAAAAGGTATGGCCGGATCAGGTAAAACATTAGTTGCTTGTCAAGTTGCTTTAGATTTAATGTTTAGAAAAGACATTGAACGAATCATCATTACCAGACCTACAGTAGCGAAAGAAGAAATAGGTTTCTTACCTGGTGACTTAAAAGAAAAAATGGACCCATGGTTAGCTCCTATCTATGCTAACTTACATATGTTATATGATAAGACTAAAATAGAAAAAATGGTAGCAGACGGACAAATTGAAATTGTACCATTTGCATTTATGAGAGGTAGAACATTTCCTGACGCTGTAGTAATAGTAGATGAATGTCAAAACATTACTCATGGTCAAACAGAAATGATATTAGGTCGCCTTGGTAAAGGTGGTAAAATGATATTTTGTGGAGACATTACTCAAACAGACTTAAAACAAAAGAAAGATAGTGGTATTGGTTTCTTTACTCGTTTAGAAGCATCTATTAAAGGAGTAAAAGTAGTAACATTAAAAACAAACCACAGACATGAAATTGTAGAACCTATACTTGGTTTATATGCTGAGTACAGAGATTAGATATTTATAACTAAAACACAACATGAATATTCCTATATATCCAGGTTCTAGTTCATTTTTTCCTGGTTTAACACCATTCGGATTTTATGACTATGATTATCAATTTCAAACTGATGCTGATAAAGTAGTTACCTTTGTTGCTCGTCGATTAGGATATCCTATTATGGAAGTTGAACTACAGGATTTAAACTTCTATGCAGCTTTTGAAGAAGCTATTACTACATATGGTAATGAGATCTACGCTTATCAAGCGATGGACAACATGCTAACACTAGAGGGTGCACCTGCGGATACAAGTGTAAATAACGCGCTTATTACGCCTAATATGGCTACTATAGTACGTTTATCACAGCAATATGCTGAAGAAGCAGGAGCAGGTGGAAATGTAACTTACTATAGTGGAGCGCTAGCTTTAACACCTGGAGTCTCAACCTATAATTTAACAGAATGGGCAGTAAGCCAAAGCATATCAGGTGGAATTGAAATTAAAACTGTATTCTATCAAAATTTACCTGCAGTTAGTCAAATGTATGCTCCATTTGGAGGATTTGGAGGACTAGGAGGAGTACCAGCAGCTGGTTTATATGGTGGAATGTATGGTGGAGGATATGGTGGTGGGTACCTAATGATGCCAGTGGCATATGATGCTGCTGTAGTACAAGGTATAGAAATGAGTAACACAATCCGACTTTCAGCTTATACTTTTAATATTATTAACAATAAAATCACTGTATTTCCTGTACCATCAATTAATGATACTAGAGATGGATTCTTATGGTTTGAATATATTAAAGTACAAGATAGAATAAATAATAGTATTGCTCAACCTGGAGGAAGTGCTAATAATCCTGATTATTTAGTAACAAACCCATCAAATGCTCCATATACTAATCCAACTTATAGTTTAATTAATTCTATTGGTCGTCAATGGATATTTGAGTATTGTTTAGCATTATGTAAAGAAATGTTAGGATATGTTAGAGGTAAATACTCTACAGTTCCAATTCCTGATCAAAACTTAACTTTAAACCAATCAGACTTACTATCATCAGCTACAGCTGATAAGGCAGCTTTATTAGAAAGATTAAGAGCATATTTAGGAGATATGTCTAAAAAATCACAATTAGAAAGAAGAGCACAAGAAAGTGATTTTAGAAGACAAGAAATTAACAATGTACCAATGACTATATTTATCGGATAATGGCACTTTTTGGCAGCGCAAGAGATATTTCAATGTTTAGAAAAATCAACCGTGAGTTGTTAGGAGACATTATTACCCAACAAGTAGCTATATACAAATATGTTTTAGATAAAACTAAAGTAAACATGTATGGTGAAGCCTCAGGTGGTAAATTCTTTGATGGTCCGATATTATTAAATGCTTTAATTGAAGTAGCTGATAATACGAGTCCTACAAGTGAATTTGGTGTTGATTTTGATTGGAGTATTAAAGTAGCATTTTTAAGAGATGATCTAGTAGATGCTAATGTACAGCCTGAAGTAGGTGATGTTTTCTTATATCAAGAAAGTTATTTTGAGGTAGATAATACAGTCCATACTCAATATTTCGCTGGTAAAGATCCTGATTATCCATACTCTCAAAATCCACTAAACCCAAATTTAGAAAATTTTGGGTACAATGTAAGTTTAGTTTGCAGTACCCATTACATAGCAGCAGACCGTGTTAATATTATTAAACAAAGATTATAATGGCTAAGCAAAGAAAAGTAACACCAAAAACACAAAGAGAAATAAGTGAGTCTTTACAAGAACCACTTACACCTGGTGGTATTGGATTTGCTCCTACTGGTAATCCTAATGACTCTAATAATGTTAATAGAGCTAATCAAACATCCTTTAAAGATGACACTGTAAAACCATTCTCAGTAGGTTTAGAAGACTTAGACTGGGCTGTGATGTATTATTTTCAAAATGTTATTAGACCAACAGTTAAACAAAATGATGAACTAATACCAGTTCCTATAATATATGGTTCACCTGAAAAATGGAAATCATTCCAAAAAGATGGATATTATAGAGATTTAAATGGTAGAATAATGGCTCCATTGTTAATGTTTAAAAGAAATAATATTGATAAAAATAGAAGTGTAGCTAATAAATTAGATGCTAATCAACCTAACAATATAGCTATATCAGGTAAAAAATACAGCCAACAAAATGCTTATAGTAAATTTAACATACTAAACGGGATTAAACCTGAGCAAACATTATACGCTACAGTTGTACCTGATTATTTAACAGTGACATATGACTGTGCTGTGTTTACTTACTATAATGAGCAATTAAATAAAATAATTGAAGCAGTTGAATACGCATCAGATGCATATTGGGGTGATCCTGAACGTTTTAAGTTTAAAACAAATGTAGACTCATTCACATCAACTGTAGAATTATCAGATACTGCTGAAAGAATAGTTAAGAGTACTTTTACTCTTAAAATGTTTGGATACATCATACCAGATACAATACAAAAAGATACTTCATTTATAGGTAAATTTTCTAATAGAAATAAATTAGTAGTGACATCTGAAGTTGTTTCAAACATTAATGATTTACCAAACAATTCATGATATTTATAACAAATTAATTTTATGGAAAATAAAGTTTTAACACAAGAAGAAATTCAATCTTTAAAAACAATTCAAACTAACCAATCAAATTTAGTTCAATCATTAGGGACAATAGAATATAGTATTCAACTTTTAGAATTAGATAAGCAAACTCTTAAGTTACAACTCCAAAAACAAGTTGAAGAAGAAACAAAAGTAGCTAAAGAACTTCAAGAAAAATATGGTAATGGGAATATTGATTTAGAAAAAGGAGAATTTATACCGGTCTTATAATTTTGACAATTTTTAAGATATTTATAATAAAATCAAACACATAACAAAAACATGGCAGAAACTTTAGTATCACCAGGTGTATTAGCAAGAGAGAATGATAGTTCATTTGTTTCTCAAGGCCCAATAACCGCAGGAGCAGCTATTATAGGTCCAACAGTGAAAGGACCAGTAGAATTACCTACAGCTGTTACTTCATACTCACAGTTTGAGCAAATATTCGGTTCATCATTTCAAAGTGGTAGTCCTGCTCAAACATATTCTTATTTCACTTCCATAGCAGCTTATAATTACTTTAATAACGGTGGAACATCATTATTAGTAGCTCGCGTAGTGACAGGATCATATACCTCAGCTACAGCAAGTGCCGCTAACGGTGTAACTGGAGTAGGAGGAAATTATGCTTCAGCTTCATTTACAGTATTAGGCCCATACACAGCTTCTGGAGCCGGACAAGTTTTTGGTGGAACTATTAAAATAAATGTACCAACAAACATTTCTGGAGAAACTGTTAATTATTGGTTGCAACCATCATGGGGTGGATGGCAAGAATATGACGCTGGTTCAAATACTGGATTTGTTAGTATGTCAGCTAATCCATCAATAGATGAATGGGGTGGTAAAATGGCAAACTTCATTAATAGTTCTTCTATTAATAGTGTCACAAACGAAGTATATACTTTATTCTCAGCTTCATATAACACAGGTACAGATGTTCTTACTATATGGAGTAGAACTTCAAGTTCATTATTAAATGGTACTACTGTTAGATACGGATTTGCTCCATTTAATTACATTTACGCTGGAGCTTCTGATAGTGCTTTCTCAGCAAGTGTAAGCTTAGGAGGTGGATATGCTGGAGTATTATCAACTTCATTTACTTTAGAAACTTTATCTGAAGGTATTATAATGAATAGTGATAGTACACAAGACTCAGCTGGAGCATTACTAAGTGGATCATCAGATAATATCCGATATCAAATTGTTAACTCTAATGCTACTTCAGGAACATTTGATTTATTAATACGTCAAGGTAATGATAACACTTTAGAGCCAACAGTATTAGAAACATGGACTAATTTATCTTTAGATCCATTCTCTACAAACTATATATCTAAAGTAATAGGAGATCAATACTATACATTACAAACTGATAGTGGAACAGGAACAAAATATTTACAATTAACTGGTAATTATCCGAACATATCAAAATATGTGAGAGTAGGTAGTGTTAACTATACAACACCAAACTACTTCCAAAATAACGGAACATTCAACCCAGCATATACAGCTTCTTTACCTACTAATGCAAGTGGTGCATTTGGTGGAGCTTTAGGAGATATAAAAGCTGGAGCTAATTTTTATAATGCTGTTAATGCTAGTAATACTCAAGGTTTAGTAGGAGAAAATTATGATAACATGATTGCTTTATTAGCTAACCAAGATGATTACAAGTATAATGTAATATTAACTCCTGGTTTGTATGATGCAGGTTATACTTCTCAAGTAACAAATATTATAACTAATACTCAAAACAGAGGAGATGCTATTTATGTAATTGACCCAGTAGCTTATGGTGCAGGAAGTGTTACTACAGTTACAGCTCAAGCTGCTACTAGAAATACATCATATGCTGCTGAATACTGGCCATGGTGTCAAATTCAAGACCCAGCAACTGGACAAAACGTTTGGGTACCAGCTTCAACATTAATAGGTGGAGTTTATGCTTATAATGATAATGTTTCTGAGCCATGGTTCGCACCAGCAGGTATAAACAGAGGTGGATTATCTCAAGTAATTAGAGCTGAAAGACGTTTACCACAAGGTGATAGAGATACTTTATATACTGGAAAAGTAAACCCAATAGCTACATTCCCAGGAACTGGAGTAGTAGTATACGGACAAAAGACATTACAAACAAGAGCAAGTGCTTTAGATCGTGTAAATGTTCGTCGTCTATTAATCGCTCTTAAGAACTATATCTCTCAAGTTGCTAATAACTTAGTATTTGAACAAAATACAGCTGCTACAAGAAATAACTTCTTAGCACAAGTTAACCCATACTTAGAGTCAGTTCAACAAAGACAAGGATTGTATGCTTTCCGAGTAATAATGGATGATAGTAATAATACTCCAACAGTAATTGATCAAAATCAAATGGTAGGACAAATTTATTTACAACCTACTAAAACTGCTGAATTTATTTACTTAGATTTCAATATTACACCAACTGGAGCAACTTTCCCAGCATAAAGATTAATTATATAGATATTTATAATAAATAAAAAGACATGGCAATATTAGACGCAAACGAAATATTCTTCACAGCCTTTGAACCAAAACAGGCTAACAGATTCATCCTTTATATGGATGGTATTCCTAGCTATATAGTTAAAGGAGTAAACGCTGTAACACTGACTCAAGGTGAAGTAACATTGAACCATATTAACGTATACAGAAAAGTTAAAGGAAAAACAACTTGGGGTAACATTCAAATGACATTATTTGACCCAATTACACCTTCCGGAGCTCAATCAGTAATGGAATGGGTTCGTTTACATCACGAATCAGTAACAGGTAGAGATGGATACTCTGACTTCTATAAAAAGGATTTAGTACTAGATGTATTAGGACCTGTAGGTGATGTAGTAAGTGAATGGATTATTAAAGGTGCCCTTATAACTGAAGCTAACTTTGGTGATTATAGTTGGGATACAGAAAACCAAGCAGTGAATATACAATTAACATTGACAATGGATTACTGCGTATTAAACTTCTAATCTCAAAATCATATTTTAAAAGAGCTCGCATATTTTGCGAGCTTCTTTTTTTCTTATATATTTATATATGATATCAAGTTATAACTAATAAAAGCTATGAGCGAAAATAAATTAAACATTCCAACAGAAGTTGTTGAACTTCCATCATTAGGATTAATCTATCCTGAATCATCACCATTATCAAGTGGTAAAATTGAAATGAAATATATGACGGCTAGAGAAGAAGATATTCTTACTAACCAAAACTATATATCAAAAGGAACAGTACTAGACAAATTAATGCAATCACTTATAGTCTCAGATATAAATTATGATGAGTTATGTGTTGGTGACAAAAACGCTGTTATGGTAGCTGCCCGTGTATTAGGATACGGTAAAGATTACTCAGTAACATATGGTGGTGAACAATATATTATTGACTTATCATTATTAGATAATAAATCATTAGATAAGAAATTATTTAAAAAAGGAGTAAACGAATTTGATTTTACTTTACCTCATACTAATACTCCTATTACATTTAAACTTTTAACTCATGGTGATGAAAAGAAAATTAGCCAAGAAATCGAAGGTTTAAAGAAAATCAATAAAGACACCTCACCAGAATTATCTACTCGTTTAAAATACATAATTACATCAGTAAATGGTGATCGTGAATTAAAAACAATTAGAGAATTTGTTGATAATTACTTATTAGCTCGTGATTCAAGAGCGTTAAGAGAATATATTAGACAAGTTCAACCTGATGTTGATTTAACATTTACTACAAATGATGGAGAGGAGGCTATCATTCCAATCAATTTAAACTTTTTTTGGCCTGACATCTGATAACATCTCTGTAGTAAGAGCTAATTTATTTATTCAAATTCATGAAATTGTTTTTCATGGTCAAGGTGGATATGATTGGGATACTATATATAACATGCCTTCATGGTTACGTAAGTTTACATTCAATCGAATACAAACTTATTATAAAGAACAAAATAACGAACAGAATGAAGATTTAGCATCTCAATCTAAAAAGATAAAAGAAGGTAAAGTTGATTTACCATCTCATTTTAAAGGAAAAATAGATAATAAAAAAATAGCCAAGTATTAAAACTTGGCTTTTTCTATATTTATTACATATATCTAAATTATGGCTCAAGTATCTCTTAACGAATTAGAAGAATTAAAAAAACTATATCAACAGATTGATGCCCTTACAACGCAACAAGCTGAAGCAGAAGCTAACCGAGTTCAACAACTAGGAAATGCTAGCCAGCAATTAGCTCGATTACGTAAAGAATACAATGACCTTACCTCAGATATTTCAAGATCTTTAGATATATTCAGATCTATAACTCAAGAAATAAGTAAACAGAATTTAGGTATAAATGAATCTAAAAAAGGATATAATGGGTTATCATCTATAGCTGAGAAAGTCCAAAGTCATCAAAAAGGAATATCTGAATTATCTTCTAAAGATGTTGCTGAACTTCAGAAAAAAGTTAAACAAGAACAATTAAGATTATCTAATGCTCAAAGTTTATTACAAAATAAAGAGCAAGAGTTAACAATTGAAAAACAACAAAAAGAAGCACTTGCTGCTCAACAAGCAGCTGGAATAGCTTATTTACAAAATCTTCAACAAACTGGAAATATATCAAGCAACCAGTTAAATCGATTAAATGCTTTAATAAAAGCACAAGATAAAAATAATAAACAAATAGATTCTTTAAATACTAAACTTTTTGATGTTCAAACTGCATTTTCAAATAATGAAGCTATCATTAATGAAACAGATGCTGGACTTAGAGATTTAAATTTAACTCTTGAAAGAACTTTTAAACAAGCTCAAAATGTTGAAAAAGCTTTAGGTTTAGGTGGTAATGCTGCTAAGGGAATAGAAAAAGCTTTAAACAGTGTAGGTTTAGGTGATTTAGCTAGTAAATTAGGTTTAGACGAGGTTAATAAAAAAATGAAAGAAACCGCTGACAGAGTTACTGAAGGTGGGGAGAAAGCAGCTGGTTTTGGAGGTAAAATTAGAGTTTTAGGGGCGGGTATAGCTGAGATGGGTAAACAACTAGCTAAAGGTCTTTTAGACCCATTAGCTATATTAGGTTTCTTATTAAAAGGATTTTTAGCTCTAGATAAAGCCCAAACTGAATTTACTAGAGAAACAGGACATAGTATTGATTTTGTCGATACACTAAATACTAGTTTAATATCCTCAGCTGATTATATTAGGGCAGCTACTGAATTAACTAAACAGTTTGGTTTGGCAGCAGATGCTATTTTTACAAAAGAAACTCTTCAAGAAGCTACTGAAATGGTAGAATTGATGGGTGTTACTAATGAACAAGCAGGTGAATTAGCTCGATTATCTAAAATATCAGGTACTGAATTAAAAGCTAATAATGAAAAAATTATGGCTTCTTATAGTAGTTTTGTTAAATTAAACAAAACAGGTATAAGTGCTAAATCTGTATTTAATGATGTCGCTAAAGTATCTAGTACTATAGCTATGTCATTTAAAGGTAACACAGTAGAAATTGCTAAATCAGTAATGGAAGCTAGGAAATTAGGATTAAGTCTTGAACAAGTTGATAAAGTAGCAGAATCATTACTTAATTTTGAAGATAGTATAGCTGCTGAATTAGAAGCAGAATTATTAACTGGTAAGCAAATTAATCTAGAACAAGCTAGGTTATATGCATTAAACAACGATATAGCGGGTTTAACCAAGGAAATAGGTAATAACCAGGAAATCATCGCTTCATTCTCTTCAGGTAATCGTATCCAACAAGAAGCAATAACTAAGACTTTAGGTATGAGTAGAGAAGAAATGTCTAAAATGATTTATGATTCACAAATAGCTAATGGTTTAACAGAAGAACAAGCAGCTAAATTAGCAGATGTATCTTTAGAAGACATGAAACGATTAAGTATACAAGAAAGTATAAATAAATCTATAGAAAAAATGTCTGAAGCATTAGCTGGTCCTCTATCTATGTTAGCTGAAATGTTAAGTCATAGTACTATCTTGTATGGGATAATGGCAGGGATTGGAATTATTATGGCTAATCAAATAGTAGCGAGCACAATAGCGTTTGGAAAAAGTTTAGCTACAGCTATACCTAAATTAACAGCTATATTAGGTTTAGAAAGTGGAATAGCTGCCGCTAAAATAGCAGTAAATCCATTTTTATTAGTGGCAGGTGCCGCAGCTGCTATAGGATTAGGAGCTTTAATTAATTCTGCTTCAAAACCAAAAACACCTGGATTAGCAGAAGGAGGTACTGTATTAAGCGAAGGAGCTATTATGGTAGGAGAAGAAGGACCTGAAATTATGACCGCAAAACCAGGTGCAACTGTCACACCATTAAATTCATTAAACGCGGCTAAAACTGGAGGAAATGGAGGATCTGATGCAGCTATATTAAATGAAATTAAAAACTTACTACAACAAATAGCATCAACACCTGGTACAGTTATGTTAGATGGAACTAAAATAGGAACAGCATTAACTCCGTTTGTAAACCAAACAAACATTCAAACACAAGTTAAAACAGGCGCTAATTTATAATATTTATAATAAACTTAAAAACTACAAAATCATGGGATTATTAGATTTACTTCAAAACCAAGGATCTACCTTAACAGCTTATGATGGGACTACTCCTAGTATTAATCCACTAGCTACTCCTCAATCTCAAATGCATACTGGGTATTCAATTAATGGCACTAACGCTAATGTTGTCAATGGATCATATCAAGAGTACTTAGATGGTACTGCTAACTTTTTACCAACACCATCACAATTAGATTTAAATGGTGCTACCCCAAATATCTCTCCAAGCGGACAAGGGTTACCATATTTGAATAATTTACCTGGATAATGGGATTAATTGATTTAAGAACTGATCTTAAATCTCTCAGATATGGTAATGATCAAAGAGGAGGTGGTTCAAGTAACCAACCTTACATTACCACTTCCATACCTGAGGGTTTTGCTCCAACGTCAACAGATTTTTTGTTACGTAATGGATATTTAAACCCTGTTAACTCATTCCAGGATGTAAAAAGATTATCTAAATTCTTTACTGATACAAAAACTCCTAATGGTTTATTATTCACTATTAAACAACAATTATTAGAGAGACAAAATCCTAAATTAGTTAATATTAATAGAATTTATAATCCATTAGGAACATTAGCTCAAGCTGGTTTAAATTCTTTAGGTTTTCATGTTAATAAACAAGGTTTAAACCCATCAGAACCATCATATTTTAATGGTGGAACTTATGGTTATTACTACGCTACTAGAGGATTAGGTACAAATCCTCAATCTCAATTTTTACAAGGTGAAGGATATGAAAATAGATTAACTATAGCATATACTGCTAAAATAGAAAAAAAACCATTAGGTTCTTTAACTATTAATCCTTTTGGTATAACAAATTTATCTGGGGAAAATATTCTATTATCATATTCTGGAGGTCCTAATGCTCCATTAGGATTAGGGATAACTAATATTAGAATTAAAAATCCTACTCGTACTGTAGATTTACCTAAAGATAGAACTACATTTAGACTTAAAATAGGTGGAGACAATATTGCTAATAAAAATTATTTAACATATACTGGTAAACCAAATATCAATTGGGTTCTTGATGAGTATAAACTTAATATATCTAATCAGGTTATATTTGATTTAGATTTAGAAAATAATCAAGATATATTATTTACAAATAATGTTAGTAATATATTAAATAGAAGCAATGATAATGTTGTAAGTACATTATATGCTCCTATATCTGCTAAAGAAAGTACATTAGAAATAAACAGACTAGGATCAGATCCTTCTAAACCAGAATATTATACTCCTACTAGTTTAAGAGTTAGTAATTATGGTTACCAAGTATCATCATCTGGAGTAACTGAAGCAGCTATAAATAGATTTAAACTAGTAACAGACAGAAATAGTACAACACTCCCACTTGAAAATAGAAATGATCTATACTTTTCAGATGCTAATATAGCAGGTTTTGTTGGAGCTTTTCCAAAGAATGTTGATGAAAGTAATAATGTTCGTACTTTTTCAACTACACAATTATTAGACGCTGAGTCTGCTGGAAAATTAAAAGATACAGATTTTGGGACAAATGTTATAGATTTTAGATCAACAATTGATGCTAGTTTAGGTGGTGGTAAAATTGTATCTACTAACTATAGTTTTTTTAACAGAGAAAATAAAAGCCAAGACCAAGAAGGATATGGTACTAGTAAAACCTCATTTAAAGGAAATTATACAGCAGATAGAGGAAGAGTATTAAACCCAAATATAGCTATATCAAATGATCAATTTGAAATAGGTAAAAACGGAGAAGATATTATAGATTTTAACTTTAGAATACTTAATCCAGCAAACACAGGAAATAATAGATTAATTGATTTTAGAGCATATCTTGAATCATGGAGTGATGGAGTAAAAGCTGATTATAATCCTGTTAAATACATGGGTAGAGCTGAAAGTTTTTATAAATATGGTGGATTTTCAAGAGATTCTTCTATTGAATTTTTAGTTCCTGCTTTATCAAGAGGAGATATGATTTCTAATTATCGTAAAGTTAATATGATGATGTGGGCATGTGCTCCTAATTACTCTAGTATAGGATTAATGAGAGGTAATATTACTGAAGTGTCAATGGGTTCTTATTTTAGAAGTATGCCTTCTATTATTAAAAGTGTAGATGTGGTTGAAATAGATGGAATGGGATGGGATATAAATCGAAACCAAGAAGGTAAGGTCATTGACTTCCCAGCAGAATATAAAGATAGTATAGGCTTTCAAGATCCTAAAGATTTTGCACCACCAACAGCTGATGATTTTTTTACTGGGCAGTTGCCAAAAGGATTAAAAATAACAGTTCAATTCACTCCACTCCATCAATTCACCCCAGAATATGGTCAAGCATTTATAGGTCAAAATCAAACATATGCTGGTCCATTATGGAATCAGGAAAGCACAATTAATAGAAGTGTATTCTTTTCTTCTGAAGAAAGAAATTATTTTCAAGCATCACCAAAATGAACCGTTACAAAAGTACTAGAATAATAAATCAACCTGAAACTAATATTAAGTATTATAGAGATACTAAATATCCGGTTATACCTTTATCAATAAATGACATTTATGTTATTACAGGTGAAGGAGATAGATATGACAAATTAGCTCAACAATATTATGAAGACAGCAGTTTGTGGTGGGTTATTTCTATAGCAAATGATAATTTATCTCAAAATTCTCTATTTCCTCCAATAGGAGCACAAATACGTATACCAGTAAACATAAGTGGAATTATAAATAGTTATAATTTACTAAATCAATAAGGTTATGGCAACTAGAAGCATTATAGGTCCTGGATTCGAAGATTGGGTTCAAAAGCAAATCTCTGTCCGACAGAATGTAAATAAACTAGATAACAGAAATAGACAGGAATTAATGTATCAAAATGTTAATACAGCATTTTTACGTCTAACTTCTGGTGTTAATATAGCCACAGGCTTTGATTCTAATAACACTCCAACAGGATATGATAATGGAGCTGAAGCCAAGACATATCAATTATTTAATACTCGATTTAATAATCAATTTGCAGCTGGAGTAGGTATTGGTGCTCTTAACTCAGCTTATGGTTTCCAATCTACACCTGACTACGGATTTGTACCACCCCCAGGTTTAATATCAGCTGATGTTAAATCATTAAATAGAGGTGCACTTCGTGATGCTACAATAAACTTAGTATGTCATAGTGCTACTCAATTTGAAATTATAGACCAACTATATCTTAGATTAGGATATTCTATGTTATTAGAGTGGGGTTGGTCTACTTATTTTGATAACAGTAATAATTACCAAAATGCTACTACTCAAGTAGATGTTGTTAATAAATTTTTAACAACAGGTACTGACCAAAAATCACTTTTAGAAGAGATCCAAAAACAAAGAGAAGCATCAGATGGAAATTATGATGCAATGTTTGGTTTAGTTAAGAATTTTTCTTGGAATTTAGAAAAAGATGGAAGCTATAATATTACTTTAAATTTAGTATCAGTAGGAGATATAATAGAGTCTTTAAAAGGAAATGTATCTCATCCTGCTGCTTCACAAACAATTCAAGCACCACCAGAAGACGAACCTCCATTACAATATAATGCTGACAAATCTACTTTAAATAGAATATTATTTTATTTATCAAGTAAACTTCCACCAGATACTATATCAATAACAGGTGGATGGGCTTCATTCCTTCAAGGAAATCAAACTACAGCTGATGAAATTGGAAAGCTTATTGGTTTAACACCTAACCAACGTAATGATAGACCAAATAGTCAAGGTGATGTAATAGCATTTATATTCCCACAGTTATTAGGAGTAAAACAAACTAATGCTGGGTATAATGCTCAATATTATATGAAGCTAGGGCTACTTTTAAGAAGTCTTCAAAACTTTTGTTTATTATATGATACATCTAAACCAGATGATGGAAGTGGAAGTAATGTATCTCCATTATTTAATATAAATTTCGAGGAAGAAGAAAACTTTATGTTTACTTTTCCAAGACATGGTAGTTTAGATCCTAGAGTATGTTTAATAGATGTTATAAAAGACTTAGATGAAGGTACCCCTCCAATTATAAACAATAATAATTCAACAGGAGTTATTATGAGTACCAAAACATATACTTGGAGAGCTATTAATGTACAAATTGGTAATCAAAATCAACCTTCTTTTAGTGATCCTAATTGGATATTTTTATCTCCAGATATAGCACCTTCCGCAGGAGTTTTAGGTTTTTTTAAATCAAATCTATTAGGAGAATATTATAATGGTGGTATTCTTTTTGATGGAGGACCTGTTATTGATGGTGATAAAAAAGATGCAAAAGTTAAATCATACACTCCTTCCACAACTAATTTACTACAAATTAATCAATCACCATCACCCGGGGCATCAAATACTGTAGCTACAGTTTATCCACCTTCAACATGGTCACCTGTTTTAATAGCTGGTAGTGATCTTTTAGTTGATAGATTAAATAGTAATATAAATTCTGTTAGTTTACTAAATGATCTTGTAAATGATGCTAGTGGGATTAGAAGTAGAATAGCTACAACCCCTGTATCTTTAGATATAGGTCTTAATCGTGAAGCTATTGTTAAACTTGAAGAAAAAATTGCGTATAATGAACAATTTAGCTATAAAGGAAGTGTCTCTGGTACAGAATATACTGATAATAAATTTTGGATAAAAGAAGTAATAGTAACAACTGTCACATATCTTGATGCTAATGCTGGATATAATGATACTAATGTTAACAACAACTCAGAAGAAGTTACTTTAGATACTCAAAATAATCTATTTAGTAATATAAGACCAGGTATTAATTATAGAGTTGATAAAGATAACTATCCATTCATTGGTAGAACAATGAATATGTACGTTAATATGAATTTTATAGCTAAAACGTTAGAACAATTTATTGATGCTAAATATGGAGCTATATCTATGTATGACTTTTTAGATAAATTAATGACAGGTATTCAACAAGCTTTAGGTAATGTAAATAACTTTAATATAAGCTATGATGAAGTAACTAATACTTTTAGTATCATAGACGGTACATTTATCCCAGGCTTAGATTTATATAAACCAGAAGCTTTTAAAAATAAACCTGTTGAATTTATTACTCATACATTAGATTCAAGTGCTGGTAGTTTTATGAGAGACGCTACAGTTAAAACTCAATTATCAAATAATTTTGCTACTCAAGTAACTGTTGGAGCTCAAGCTAATGGGAATGTTGTAGGTGAAAATGCTACTGCTTTAAGTAGATGGAATGTAGGTTTAGTAGATAGAATTATTTTAGAAAAAGATACTAAAAATGGCGCCAAAGGTACTACCACAGCAGATATAGACCAAAAATTCTATGTGAATATAGGTCTAGTACAAAACTTATATACAGCTATTAATGACGGAAACATTACAGATCAACAAATAGATGGCTCAAGAGACGCGGCTGTTGATTTATTTAAATATGAAACTGGTTTGTATACTAAAGAAGGATTTATACCTGGTATTGGATTTATACCTATTAACGCTGAATTAACAATGGATGGATTAAGCGGTATGAGAATATATGAATCATATACTGCTGATACTCGATTACTTCCTCCTAAATATAAAGATGCAATCCAATTTATTATAACAGGAGTATCTCATCGTATTCAAAATAATGATTGGACCACTACTATAACAAGTATCTCAGGACCTAAATATACTGGAAGAGGATCTACAAAAGCTCTACCAGCTATTAAAACTCATGGTTTAAAAACACCTCCAAAAAGATCAGATACTAAAAATGACGGACCTAATGGAGAGTTCCCAATAGGTAATGATAATGTACAAAGTAATGGAACTCCAAGTGGTAAGCATGAGGAAATAATTTTAAAAGCAATGCAAGCTGCTTTCTCTAAAGGCCAAACTAAAGGACAATGTGCTAGAGGAACTGGAACTATGGCTATAAATGTTGCTGAAATATTAAAAGGAGCAAAACCTAGAGAAATGAGAAAAGGTGACTCAGGTGGAGTATCAGCTAAAGATTCTGCTCATCATGATAAATTAGTTAATTTAGGTTGGACAAAATATACATTTACTGGATTAACAAAGGCTCAAGCTATAGATTTAGTTAAAAATGGACCAAAAGATAGTAGTGGAAAAGTAATACCATGGGTAGCTGGAGACGCAGTTTGTTACTGGAATACAGATGGAATAGGATCAAATTTCCACTCTCAATATTACCAAAATAAATTATATACTAAGTATAATTGGGCTACTGATAATGATGATAATTACAAAACAGATTTTGTTTATAAGAGTAAAAAAGCTGATAAATGGAATGTTGTAGTACTTAAAATACCTATTTTAGGATAAAAAATTTAAGATGGCTTATATACCTAAAAATAAAATAAAATCTAACCAATATTCTAATGGAGAATATGCTTATTTAGATCCTTTTAGACCAAATAATCAAGGATTTGAATATTATGGTAATTATTACACTTTATTTAATGGAAAAGCATTTACTGGAAAATTCCCAGGAGATGGAGATAATTTACCTCTTATAAAAAGACCTATTGAAGGCCCAACAAATGATTACATACCACCTTCACTTACTACTTCTTCTACCCCACCACTTTATCCAACAGAAAAAGACTATGAGTATGGAACTTTTATTAGATATTTTTCTAAAAAAAGAAATGAATATATTTTTGAAGAAATTACACAAGACCAGTACAATACATTAAATGCAAATAAAAATCCTAGATATTTTGTGTATAAACCATTTTATATTAAATGGATGTTAACTGGTGATATTCAAACTGTGACTAATTTTAATTATTATTCCATAACTAGTACTGAGGTAAAAGAAAATGTTTATGGATTAAATGAGTTTTTAAAAATGGACTATATCAAATACTATAGATAATGGCAGAATTTTTTCCTATAGATGTTAATTTCCAATCTTACTCAGGATCATTTTCTGGGTCATTTTTTGGTGATGGAAGTGGGATTACAGGTATAAGTGCTTCTTTCTTTTCAGGAAGTGTTACAAATGCTATAAGTGCTTCTTATGCAGCTAATGGTGGAGTAACTCAATTATTAGCTGGTGCTAATATATCCTTATCGCCAACTAATGGGGTTGGGCAAGTTACAATTAGTTCAACAGCTGGTGGAGGAGGATTTAATACAGCAACAGGATCCTATGGATCTTTTTATGACACAACAACTCAAACTAATGTTGCTGGTACTGCTCGCTCAATGTCTCTTAATACAACAGATATTACAAATGGTGTATCTGTTTCTGGTTCTACAAATCCTTTTAACACATATATTAAAGTAGCAAATGCTGGTGTATATGATATACAATTTTCTGCTCAAGTAGATAAAACAGATAGTGGAACTGATGAGATATGGATATGGATTAGAAAAAATGGATCAAATTTAACATATACAGCAACATCAGTACAACTCCAAGGAAACGGAGCTCATTATGTCGCAGCGTGGAATTTCTTTGTAAATGCAGCTGCAGGTGATTACTTTCAACTAATGTGGTATTCACCAGACGCAAATGTACGTTTACATGCTGAACCAGCATTTGGAGTAGTGCCAGGTATTCCTTCTTTAATAGTAACTGCAAACCGTGTAGACCAATTTTTATCAAACACAGGTTCATTCAGTGGATCATTTACAGGCTCATTATTTGGTACTGCAAGTTGGGCTACTAGTGCCGCAACAGCTTCATCAGTGAATGGTGCTACTATTAATAATACCGCTTGGACTTCATACACCCCAGTTTGGACAGCAGCATCTGTAAATCCTGTAATTGGAAATGGAACAATAACAGGTCAATATAAAGTAATTGGTAAGACGTGTTTTGTAAGAGGTAATGTAGCAATGGGATCAACTACAACATTTGGCACTGGGGAATGGTATATATCAATGCCATTTACAGCGTCACACGCAGATGCTATATTAATGACAGCAAATTTACTAGATAATGGAACAGCATGGTACAATGCCACAGTAAATGGAGCACGCGCTGGATTTAATTATAAAACAGCTATACAATACCAAGCTGTTGGAGGCACGGCTAATGACATAAACGCAACTCAACCATTTACTTGGGCTAATAGTGATAGATTCCTTTGGAATGGAAGTTTTGAAATAGCATAAAATAATAAACAATAATATTTATAGCAAAATACTACTATGTCAGCAGGAAGATATTCATTTACAATAGAACAAGGAACTACATTCCAATTAGAACTAATATATAAGGATAGCAACCAAACCCCAGTTGATTTAACTGGGTATAGTGGGCGAATGCAATTACGCCCTACAGTAGATTCTAATACTATTTATCTTACATTATCTAGCTCTTTAAATGCTGATGGTACTGGCCTAAATTTTAGCGGTAGCAGTGGAACTAATCCACCATCATCTGGCTCTATCGGAATATATATAGCTTCATGTACCTCGTCATTACTCAACTTTACTAACGCTTATTACGACTTAGAAATATATTCTGGTAGTAACTGCCCATATACTGTAAGATTAATTGAAGGACAAGTTCAACTTTCTAAAGAAGTAACTAGATGAGAGTTATAGAAGTAGTAACTCAAGGTCCTATAGGTCCTCAAGGTCCTGCTGGTCCTGTAGCTACAGGATCATTATCCTTATCTAATGTCTTAACTTTAATCCCACAACATCCTTTACCAGCAGGAGTAGCCACAGGATCATTTGCCGTATCATCAAGTATACCTTCAAAACCTTATTTCTTTGATGGAACAAGTTGGAATGCTCTTTATTGATATTTATAATAAATCTAACACGTGGTAAAGTTTCATGAGTAACACAGTAAAAGATAATTCTTCATTTAATTATATAACAGTTATTCCTGAATCTGGGAATAACATTACTGTCACTCAACCTCTTGTTAATGTAATTGAAATAGCTACAATAGGACCACAAGGACCAGCAGGACCTCCTGGAACAGGAAGTAGTGGTCCGTTTGTAGATTTTGGTTCATATTGGGGAGCAACTGATAATTTACAAGTCACAGGTTCATTTAATACAACTGGGTCTGTTTTATTTGTAAGTACTAATTCTAGTATAGTATCTAATCCTGCTTTTGCAAGTAATGATTTCTTTTTAGTAAGAAACTTAATTACTACTTTTGTAATAAATGATGGAATACAAATCACATCATCAGCAAATAATCCTATACAAGTATTAGGTACTAATAATAATAATTTATTACAAGTATCACAAAGTGGATTAATAATATTTTCTACATCATCAACAACTCCTTCAGGTGTTGCACCTAATGGAGGTATTTTATTTACTTCAACAAACTTTTTTGTAGGAATAGATTAATCTAGTATCTTTTATATATATTTATAACAAAACAAAAAACATAAAAAATGGCAACTTGGAAGAAAGTCATAGTCTCCGGATCAAACGCGGAGCTTAATCAAATAACAGCTAGTGGTGGAGTTAATGCTACATTACCTAGTGCACAGCAAGCTAATTTTGTATCATACAACCCATCAACAGGTCAATTAGGATATTTTGGTACTGGCTCTCTTACAGCTGCAACCGCATCTTATGTTACTGCTTCTGGTGTTGCTGGTCCATTTGGAGCAAATAGTATTTTAACTGCTTCATATGCTACAACAGCATCATTTGTAACACAAGCAGTAAGTGCTTCGTTTGCAACATTAGCCCAAACTGCTAATACTGCATCTTATGTATTACAAGCAGTAAGTGCTTCATTTGCTACAAATGCTTCTCAATTAAATGGTCAAGCAGCTTCTTTTTATCAAAACGCATCTAATATCAATGCAGGTACTTTAGGAAATTCTTTCCTACCAGCTGCAATTAGTGTTACATCAGTTTCAGCTTCATTTACCGGTTCATTAACAGGTGCTTTAACTGGGACTGCTTCTTTTGCAACAAGTGCTTCTCAAGCCACAACAGCAACAAATGCTGTAAATACAGCTGTAACTGATACAACTACAGGAACAGGCCCTTATTATGTAACATTTGTTGATGGTACTACAGGAAATAGAGCACAATTAGTTGACTCAGCAGGATTAACATTTAATGCTACAACAAACACATTATCTACAACTGCCTCTCAAGCTATAACAGCTTCTTACGCCTCAGCAGGAGTAGTATCAGCTAATTTAACTCAAGGTACAGGTGTAACTGCTTTCACTTATAATGGTGGAACAGCTCAAACTGTAGCTGTAAGTGGAGCATCAGCATTAAGTACTAATGCTATCACTAAATGGACTGGAGCTGCATTTGCTAACTCAAGTTTAACAGATAATGGTACAACAATTACAGGTGCTACCTCTATTCAATTAACAGGAGCTTCTTCAGCATTAACAGGTTCATTTACTGGATCTCATTTTGGTCCATTAACTGGAACAGCTTCATTTGCCACATCAGCTTCTTCAGCTATATCAGCTTCTTATGTATTACAGGCTGTTAGTGCCTCATTCGCTACTTTAGCCCAAACTGCTAACACAGCTTCATTTGTTGTAACAGCTCAAACTGCAAGTTATGTGTTACAAGCAGTAAGTGCTTCATTCGCAACATTAACACAAACTGCTAACTCAGCGTCTAATATTACAAATGCTATTACTAATGCCGCTGATAATAGATTATTAACAGCAAACGTTGGTGGTACTATTAATGGTGAATCTAACTTAACATTTGATGGTACTACATTATCTGTAACTGGTAATGCTACATTAACAGGTAACTTAACAGTAGCGGGAACAGCATCGTTTACAAACACTGATAACTTAAACATTAGAGATAAATTTATCTTAATTAATAGTGGATCAGCAACATTATCAGACTCAGGTTGGATAACACAATACAACGCGGCAGGATCTGGATCAGCATTTTACTTAGATGCAGGTACAGGTACTGATCATGGCCCATATGGTCGTTTCGCTGTAGCATTTGATACATTAGGAACCACAACTGCACCAACAGTTAGTGAGTATGTAGTAACAGCAAAAATCAACCAAGCTTCAAACCCATCAAATGCTGTTCCTCCAACATGGGGTACAGGATCAAATGGATCTGGTAATATGTGGATTACAAATGCTGGGGATATTTTCATTTACGGATAATAAAAAACTAGAAAAGTTATGTCAATGCTCGACGATCTCAGAAATAAGTTTCAACCAACAGAAAAACAGGTTGATACTAACCAACTAAGCCAACAAGAATTAGAATACTTGCTTACCCTCTTAAAAAATGTAAATTTAAGAGGGGAGCATGTTGAAATGTTCTACGAATTAGTTTTGAAACTACAAAAACAATATTTAGATTATCCATCTAAATAATAATAAAAATAAAAAGTTATGGATTTATTCGCGGTAGATTTTAGTTTTAACGAACTACAATTCCTTAGACAATCATTAGATTTAGTAACAATTAAAGGTACAGATGCTAAATTCTTAGCTAGTCTTCAAATTAAAATTGAGACTGAACTAGCAGAGATCCAGCGGATGTTAACTCAACAAGATGTTGAGAAACAAGCTGCACTTCAGGAGATTATTGAAAGAGAAGAGAAGAAAGCTAAAAAACAGTCATCCAATATTCCTTTGTAATATTTATAATAAACATCTGTTGTTGGCCGTAAGGAAGTAGGCATATACATGGCATAAATGTATGTATCTAACCACAACATTATAATATTACTATGCCAAACTGGAAAAAAGTCGTTGTATCTGGCTCAAACGCCATATTAAATTCTGTCACAGCCTCATTTACAGGTTCATTAACTGGTGCTTTAATAGGTACAGCATCTTGGGCAACTAACGCTACAAACGCTGTAGTAACTGTAACAACAGCAAACTCTGACATGTATCTTGGTTTGGCTTCTACGACAGGAGTTACGGGTATATTAGCAGATACTTCAGGTATTACCTACAATCCTAGCACTAATACGTTAGGAGGAGCATATACTTCAACCGGTACTCATAAAGGAACTTTTCAAGTAAATTCAATCAATACGGCAGGAACCTACTATCCAGTATTTGCTGGTGGCGCAGGCGATACTATACTATATGCAGATGGCGATGCTACTTTTAATTACAATCCAGGTGGAAATTTATTGAGTGTAGGGGCTGTTAGCGCCACTTCACTCACGGGATCGCATCTAGGAAACACAGTTGGGACAGCATCATGGGCTACTAATTCTTCTACTGCTTCTTTTGTTAACACACTAAACCAAAATGTATTAATTACAGGTAGTGTTACTATAGGATCAAGTAGTTTAGGACCAAGTGAAAATACATTAACTCTAGGAGCACGTGATAGTGTAAATGAAGGAGGTCAAATAGGATTTAATGCTCCTGGTGGGACTTACACATCCGCTTCATTTATCGATCTTTATCAAAACAGAATTAGAATACTCAAAGGTACAAACGCTAGTAGTACTGGTGAAGTTATTACTTGGAATCTTGGTACCCTTCAAATGGTGTTACCTGCATATACTAATGCATCATCATTCCCAGGAACAGCCACAGCAAACTTAGCAGTTGACTCAAGTGGTAATGTAATAACAGTATCTACAGCAGGTGGAGCAGCATTCCCATTTACCGGCTCCGCTCTAATAACAGGTAGTTTAGGAGTTACAGGCTCAACTTCAATACAAGGAACACTTAATCAAGGATCAGCTTCAATTGCATCAGGATTATTCTCTCATGTACAAGGACTATTAACTACAGCATCAGGAATCTATTCACATGCTGAAGGAGATAGTACACACACATCTGGATCGTATTCACATGCAGAAGGATCTCTTAGTCGAGCATTTGGAAACTATTCACACGCAGAAGGTAGTAATTCATTAGCTGAAGGTAATTATTCACACGCAGAAGGTACTAGTTTAGCAATTGGAGATGTTTCACACGCAGAAGGAGTAGGAATAGCAGTTGGAGACTATTCACACGCTGAAGGAACAGGAACAACATCTGGATCGTATTCACACGCTGAAGGTAATGGTACAATAACATCTGGATCCTACTCTCACGCAGAAGGTAGTACTACTAATGCAATTGGAAATAGTTCACACGCGGAAGGTTCAAGTACCAAAACAGGAATTACAACTGCATACGCATCAACTGTATCTTCTGGAGTTGTAACTTTAAACTCTACATATGGTGATGTAAGCCTAGAGTTTGCAACTGATAATAACTTATTATTATACGATACTCCATTTGATGCTATTTATGGAACATCCACTTTTATTATAAGTCAATCTTATTTTTCATCTCCAAACACAATTGTAGAATTAGTTGATACAAGTGTAACTACTACAACAGCATATGTAGGTAGTTTAAATTATGGAGT
>Ga0164292_10000148_pt1 | contig 47327 bp, 79 predicted proteins | sample GEODES117metaG_FD_111486 | JGI IMG/M metagenome (GOLD analysis project Ga0164292, IMG submission 111486) | Eutrophic lake water microbial communities from Lake Mendota, Wisconsin, USA - GEODES117 metaG | ecosystem: Environmental > Aquatic > Freshwater > Lake | place: USA: Lake Mendota... | reverse complement strand
ATGGTATCAGACTCTCAGGTGGTATAGATCAACTTAAAAAGTTTATTAGCAAAATAAAAATACCTGTCATATCTGCAGTGAATGGAAATGATCTGATCAATGACGATTATGAAGGATACGCTGGTAGGTTTGGAACTCACGCACAAATATGTGCAAACAATCTTATATCTGAAGCAGACCTTGTTTTATCTATAGGTTCTAGATTGTATGTAAGACAGACAGGTTATAACTTTAAAGGGTTTGCAGAGAATGCATGTAAGATATATGTAGATGTAGACATCAATGAATTAAACAAACCAACACTCTATCCAGATATTCCTGTACATTCAGATGCTAAGTTCTTTTTAGAACAAATGATAGATAGAGATATAAACATTATAGATAAAGAATGGTTAAACTATTGTTCTAACAAGTATAAAGAAACACCCACTGTTTTACAAAGGCATAGAGATAAGAAAGACTTTGTTAGTCACTATCATTTTGTAGAAACTTTAGGGCCTTTACTAAAACCGACAGATCATGTAGTTACCAGTGACGGTACAGCAAATGTTGCGACTATGCAAGTATTAAAACTGAAAGGAGATCAGAGACTAATAACAAATACAGGAAATGCTCCTATGGGTTATGGTCTTCCTGCGGCAATTGGTGCGGCATCAACAAAAATACCTGTAGTTTGTATAGAAGGAGATGGAAGTTTACATTTAAATGTACACGAACTACAAACAGTTAAACATTATAATTTACCAATAAAGATAATTCTATTTAATAATGATGGATATACATCTATAAAGATATCACAAAAAGCTTTCTTTAATGGTAAGTTTGTAGCATCAGAAAAGAATAGCGGTGTTTCATTCCCTAATTTTAAAAAGCTTATTAATGCTTATGATCTTAAATATATGTCTATAGAAAATCATAGTTTGATGAAAGATATTTTAAAACAATTTCTTTCTTTGGAAGGTCCTGCAGTATTAGAAGTGTTTACCGATCCTGAAGAATTCCACGAACCTAAAGTTGTTGCTAAGTTAGGATCCGATGGTAAATTTATTCCTGGTAATTTACAAGATATAAAATGGATACAATGAAAATATTAATAACAGGAGCTAATGGATATATAGGAAATTCTTTATATAGATCTTTAAAAGATTTACATGAAGTTTCTACTATAACTAGAGAAAATTGTGATTTAACAGATCAAAATAGTGTTAATTTATATTTTAAAAATAAATGGTTTGATGTAGTTATACACTGTGCAGTATCTGGAGGTAACAGATTAAAACCAGAAAACTCTCAAGTTATAGACTCTAATCTAATGATGTACTATAATTTATTATACAATAAAAAATGTTTTAATAAATTAATACATTTTGGATCAGGAGCTGAATTTCATAGATGGTGGACTCCATATGGTTTAAGTAAAAAATTAATAAGCTCATCAATATCTGGCCAAGATAATTTTTATAACTTAATAATATATGGATTATTTGATGAATTTGAATTAGATAGAAGATTTATTAAGTCTAATTTAAAAAGGTATATAAATAAAGAACCAATGCAAATAGATGATAATAACTATATGGATTTTTTTTATATGCAAGACTTAATACAAGTAGTAAATTATTGCATAGAAAATGAAAGTCCTCCAAAATATATAAATTGCGTTTATAAAGAAAATTTAACCTTAAAAAATATAGCCGATTTTATAAATACCTTAAATGATTATAAAGTAGACATAAAAATAAATGGATCGGAATTTCCAATTGAAGGGTATACTAGTTTTAATAAAGATTTAAAATTACCATTTGTAGGACTTCAACAAGGAATAATAAACACGTATAATAAATTAAAATGGAACCAATAAGTTTTATAACAAACACAGGAGCTAACACTTTAGAATATACTAAATTACTATTAGAATCTTTAAAAATTAATTTAGTTGGTAAAGAACATGAGATTATAGTTTTTATAGATAAAGATAATGATGGAACATATCAATATCTTAAAAGTATTAAAAAAGATTTTTACGATTTAAAAATAGTAACACATAAACTTAAAGGGCCAGTAGGATATCAAAGGAACTCCAATCTTCTTGTTGATATAGCTAAACATAATATAGTTAGTTATCTTCAAAGTGATATGGTTATATCACCAAATTATGATATAGACATACTATCTGAAATAGAAGATGATTGTATAATAAGTTCAACTAGAGTAGAACCACCACTTCATGGTCCATCTAATGTTGTAATAATAAAAGATTTTGGCGTAGATCCTTTACAATTCAATATAGAAGATTGGAATTCATATTCTATTACTGTAAAGGAAAATAAAGTAGCTGAATACTTTTTTGCTCCATATACTTTTTATAAAAAAACATGGCAAAAGATCGGAGGCTATGATACTATATTTAGAAGATCTAGAGAGGATTCAGATTTTGTACAAAGATGTGTTCAATCTGGAATAAAGTTAAAACAAACATTTAAACCAGTTGTTTATCATTTTACTTGTGTAAGTTCTAGAGGAAAAAATTGGTTTGACGAAAACAATAAAGAAGCAAAAGAAAGAGTAGAACTACAAAAGATTGCAGACGGAATAGAGATTAGAAGATTTTTAAAAAAGTGGGGAAATTTTAATCATGGAGAAAGTAAGTTAAAAAAATTAGATATAGATCTTGTAGTAAAAGACAATAAACAATTAAACCCAATGTTCTTAGCGCAATTAGAAGTTTACTGTTCTAGACTGTGGCTGAGATCAGAGGAAGAGGTAAATGCCATGATTCGAACCTTAAGTAATGAACAAGAACCAGCTAATACACTTTTAGGATATACTAATGAAGGTTGGGAACAGGCTAAGCATTTATTTAGAACTACAGATTTTAAGTCAATTTATAAAGTGGGAGAACCTACAGATTATAATATAAAAATAGAAGTAAACTTTACAAACGTAGATCCATCTAAAGACGAATTCTTACAAAATATAACGCGCTTGGGTGACATCCTAGAAGCTTCTGAACCTGGAATATATGAATTAGGATCTGCTAAAATAGAGATCAGAAACATGGTAGATTTAGCCCAGGATCAAATTGTTGTAACTAATCCACCGTTCGACTATTCATTATTGACTATAGAGTAATATTTATATAAAAAACAAATGGCAAAGGCAGTTAATCCATTATTCGATATAACCGTAGCAGGAAAGAAGTACAAACTTAGGTTTGATGTAAATGACAATCCAACTAAACTTGGAGTTAAAATGCAGTTCGTATTAGATCAAGAACTTGAAGATCCTAGAGACAAGCAAATGTTGGCTAATGAAATTAGTGTAGCATTACAGAAAAAGCTTGGAGCTTCTGGGGTTATGATTGATTACGATGATCGCAATCCATATAAAAATGTAATAGGCTTTATTGTACCTTTAAATTCTGTGGCAATGTTATTAATTAAAGCCATGAAAGGAGGAGCTTAAAATAAAACAAATTAGTTATGGTAAGAAGAAGAGTTGTTAGAGCTTTATTTGATAATCCGGAACACATTACCGCAGCAGACGTTTCTCAGTCTGAAATACTTAAATCTTTATTAAAGATACATGTACCTAATTCTATAGAGTACGCTATAACTAATAAGAAGATTTATGCTTGCGTCTTTGAGATAAATGAAACTAATGAATATTTAGAGATCCATAAAAACCATTGGATACAGGCTTTAGAAACCTGTTTACTTTGGTATATTGAAGAAGAGAACTATGAAATGTGCACACACATTAAAAATATAATTCAATCAATTCAAGATAAGAATAAGGCCAGAAAATTTATAACTAAAACTAAAGCCAGTGGAGAATGATTTTAAACAAATTCAATTAGGAATAGATTCTATAATTGGAACTAAGACTATAATAAGAAGAAAGAAGAAGACTGAGACAGATAAGAAGAGAGAGTTATTTTTTAACATGATGAATAATCTAGACGAATTAAATGTTAGACAAAACATTATGTATGCAGATCTTAATTTAGACTTCGCAGATTATGATGAGAAGTTCTTTACAGTTATAGATGCTCTTATCTATATGCATTTTGGTAAACAATGTACAGAAGTAATTAGTTTCTATTTGTATGAAAGAGTGAATAGTGATGGTACATTAAATCCAATAATAATTAATGATAAGAATGAACTCATGCTTGAAACACCTTATGATCTTTGGCATTTAATGTGTAAAATAAATCCTAAATTAGATGCCTAAAGCTTTTTTTACAAAAGAAAACATGTCTAGAGAAGCCAGACCAGATACTTGGTGGAATAAAGGGCTTCAATTAACAGAAGAGCAACTTAGAGAAGCTATGGCAAATAGTCGTAGTAATAAAGAAGCTGCTAGATGGCTTGGCATTACAGATATAACATATAAGAAATATGCTAAGTCTTATATAGATGAAGAAACAGGAAAGACTTTATTTGAAATACACAAGAATATTCCTGGTAGAGGAGTACCTAAAAATCTTGCAGGTTCTAAATGGAAAGTTGACTTAGATGAAATGCTTAAAGAGAGCCAACCTATTAATTCAAAGAGAATAGCGAAGCTCAAAGAAGCTTTAATGAAAGATGGTAGACTTGGATACCAATGTTCATCGTGCAAGTTCTCAGAGAAAAGATTAACAGACATGAAAGTTCCACTCTTACTTAGTTTTAAAAATGGAAAGAAGAGTGATTGGAGACTTGAGAATTTACAATGGCAATGTTATAACTGCTACTTCCTTTATGTAGGAGATCCGTTTACAAGTAAAATGATACAAAGAGTAGAGTCGGTTCCTATTGATAGTCTTGAAATAAAAGAAGAAGTACAAGAGATATATCAACTCGATGACTTCTATTATGAACATCTAAAAAATTTAGGACTAGATAACTCAGGAGATGTATTATTCAAAGACGAAGATCTTATAGACTACAAAGATCAGGATGACGGATCCGAATTTATAGACATCAGAAACTAACCATTTATATATATAGTTTCTTTATATATATAACTTATTGATTTCCAATACTATATAACTTATTGATTTTCAATCGCTTGCATAACTGATTGATTTCCAATCGACAATTTTTAAAAAAAGACTAAAAATATTTTTTTATGTCAAAAATTTGTCGTAATTTTACTATGAAACAAATCAATAATGAATATGGACATCAAGATCTTCGTTTTTAACTACCTTACCCACGAGACAGTCATTGACAATACAATTACAGTTAATGGCGACTTTGCAACTGCCGAGGCTAACCACCAGGTATTTAGAGAAGTTCATCCTGACTGCCAGGTTAACTTTGTTATCGACCAAGATAACTTTATCTTTGCTCCGCCTATTAATCAAGAAAAGGACGAGACCGCTTATAATGAAGGTCGTATGACTTGGAACGAGTATGTGACTAAATGGCACGGAGGCAGTGCATTAGAAAGCGATAGCGATATGCCTGACTATGAAGACATGGCTCACACTGCATTCTATTCTCAAAATCTATAAAATAAAAGTTATGGTACTCACAGTTCCGATTATTACTTATCCAAATTTTCCAAAAGATATTCAAACAATTCATTTAAATTAAGGTTATGACTCAGAAAGAAATTAAAACATTGGCATCAGAGATCGTTGGTGACGGACAACTTCCTAATAAGTTTTTTGTAATGGTAAGTCCTTACATTACAACTATTGACGAATTTGGAGATCATAATTCAGAACTTATTGACGGATATACTGATGAAGATTCTACAATAGAAGTCTTTGACACTTATGAAGAGGCCGAAGAATATTTTAATACAATAGATCTTGATCATCGTTACGGCACAGGACATGTCATGATTGAAGATAGATTGACTGGCCAAATTACAGAGGCATTTTTAGAGTCAGTAGTTGAAGTCAATTATCATTTGCGTGGATATGATATGTCAAAAACATTTGGTTATAAAAAATAATACTATGAATAAATTAAGAATACGGAAAACAATTACGCCTAAGAATTCTTTAGAGTATAATGAATGGCTAAAAGAATTTAATTTTGGAAGTGCTTATGATCTTACTAAAGAGAAAGCTAGGAAGCACTCTTTAAATGATCACTATGACTTTAGTAGATTAATTCCCCAGACTGAAGAGTTTAGTTTTAAAAATATCCTAGAATTGGTTAAATTTAAGTTCCTATGATAATTGTGCACTCTTTTATAGTTCCATTCTTTTGGAAAGATGAGAAAGGTCCATATCTAATAGATGATAATGGAAGAAGAGATTTGCCTCAAGATACTACAAGAGATCAGATCCTATGGTTTAAGAAGCCATACAAAGGTGGAAAAAACCCAGCATTTGAAAGAGACATTGAATGGGATGTGGAAGGTGCAAAAGGTAAGAAGTATCTAGTGACACTAAAAGGAAAAACCTGGGAGTGTAACTGTCACTCATACAAATTTTCTGGAAATAAAAGAAGCTGTAAACATATAGAGGATATAAAGGGTTCATATTTATCATAGGACCTAAAACCTATCTATATGAACAAGAAGGAAAAAGAGTTCGTCAAATACGTAAAGTCTGAATGTAAAAAGTATGGAGTCAAGTGCGACCTCAGAAAAACAAAACATGTCAGACTATCAGGAAATATAAAGTGCTCAGGATACTTTGACGAAGATACGCCAGCTCTTGTTTGTTCAATGAATAGAGAAGATTGGATAGAGATTCTTGCACATGAATTTTCGCATCTCACTCAATGGGTAGAGCAAATAGATATATGGAAGAAGTGCATGGTAAGTATGCCTTTAGTAGATGAGTGGCTTCAAGGTGAAGAGGTTCCTAATATCAAGAAGCATTTAGCAGTATCTAGAGAACTGGAATTAGATAATGAAAAAAGGTCTGTAAGAATTATTAAAAAGTTTAATCTAGATGTAGATATAGATAATTATATAAAGAAAGCAAATGCTTATGTCTATTTCTATAACAGACTACTAGCTACAAGAAAGTGGGCTACTCCAAACAATAGTCCATATAGCAATCAGAGGATCATAGAAAAGATGCCAAGATATTTCAAAGCAGATTATTCAATAACCCCTAAAAGAATAGAAAAAGTATTTATACAAGAAAACTTATAGTTATGGATTCTACAATAAAGCCTACAAAAAAACACGTAAATCAAATACTTGATTGGTGTATAAAGACTTATGGCAAATCTAAATTTAATAGACCATTTCCAGAAATAGAGTATAAGAAACCAGACTATTATACAGAGGGATGTATTGCATATTACGATGAGATTGATGCAGTTATATTTATAGATAAGATTGCTAACGATAATTTAACTGATTTAACAAATAGTATCATTCACGAGTATATACACTATAAACAAAATATGAAACACTACCAGATACTTGCAATGTATCTACCCGATCATAAAAACCCTATGGAGATTGAAGCATCAAAAATTGCTAATAGGGACACAAAAAAGTGTTTAAAATACTTGATGGATACTCTATAGTTTAATCGAGTTATTAATATTTATTGTTATAATAAATAACTACAAAGTATGACCCTACTTCAGATAGCAGAATCAGAACACATAAAAGAGTATTTTTTACAATACGGGGTTTTGGGGATGCTAGCTTTTTTGCTTGGTTATTTTGCTTGGATGCAATATCTAAGACTTGTTAAAAAGAATGATATCCTTGAAGAAAAAGTAGATAGACTTCAAGATGAAATGATGGGACTAATAGCAGAAGAGAGAGATAGATTAGCAGAACTTATTAAAGATAATACCGAAGCATTAAGAGAACTCCAGAAAACAATATTTAAGTATATGTTTAAAAATAGTGACTAGTGGATTATAAGAAATATTCTTTAGGCAAAATGGGAGATAAGTTAGTTAAGGCGATGGAAGCTAAAGAACATTTTAATAAAAAAGAAATTGAAAATAACTACATTAGAAAAGTACAAACACTAAAAGAGATCCTCACTCAAGAATATAAATTTGCAACAGAGAATAAAGTCAAGCATTTAAATTATGCGATTAAATTAGAAGTAGTTGAGAAGCATATTGACTATGTAAAAAAGATTCAAAATAAAAAGTCATTTGATCAATCGGATAAACAGATCATAGACCAACTAATCCTGAAGTATACCTCTCATAACTGATTGATTTTCAATCACTTATAACTTATTGATAATCAACTACTTATAACTGATTGATTTTCAATCGAGAATTTTTAAAAAAGATCAAAATAAATTTTTTTATTTCGACGGAATGTCTTAATTTTACTATATATCAAACAAATAAAGGTTATGAATAAGCAAGTTATCCTCTCGGCTCTAGAAGCACAGCTCAAGACAAAAGAATCAGAAGTTGAAGTCTACGAAAATAATGTAGTCAAGCCAGCGTATGAAGCACAAAATGCCGCTATCTTATCTTGGTTCCAAGAAAACGTATCTAATTTAATCCAAAAAATAGTAGCTACTAGTGACAGGATTGAGATAATGAAATTCGAAGAGCATGCGCGTTGGAATTCATGCACCATTTCTCTAATGCATGACTATAGAAGTGAAAATAGATCTAAGTATGCCGAATTCAGTTGGTATAGTTCTAGAGCTACGGCAAAAGACGGATTTGTTCTAGCCGATGTACAGATATTCGGAGCTGTAGCTGCTAAGTTTCAAGAGATAGAAAGCAAGTTCAAGCATGAGTGGAGTCCAGCATTCTTAGAGATATATCGTGAAGCCAATAAAATGGAAAGAGAGTGCTCAGAGTTGCGTGTTACGATTAGTAATACAAAGAGCGAGATTGCTAATGAAGCAAAGAATCAATATAAAAAAGTTGGCTTCTCATGTGAACTAAACACTAAGAAGTATATCAATAGAAATTATGATACGGGTGAAGTTACTTTGGAAGATGTGAAACACCAAATGAAATTGCAAATAGGTAGAAGCAAATGGGATTATGTATATGTAAGTGCTTTCAAAGTGAAAGAATTAAACAAGTACAAATGTACATTAGAGATTTCTAATGATAGTCATTCACTTAAAGAAATTACAGTAACTACTAAGAGGTTCTATGATTTTGTCGAAGATGTATTTAATTGGCAGAATGGTGGATCTGAAAGTGATAGTAGATATACAACCGATAGATACAATAGGCAATACGCTAAAAAACAAAATGCTGAATAATGAAGTACGTTAAGTATTTAAAAGACGAGTCATTGTTAGCATTAATAGGATTAATTATAATGTTCATTTATATCATATCAAAAAATTAAAGGTTATGGGACTAGACATGTACATGTATAAAAAACTTTATATATCTCAAGGTGATTTTTTTAAAGAAGAGTATAGAGATCAGGTCTCTGTTACTAAAGGCGGCAAAGATCATCCTACAATTAAAAGTAGTCGCGTTAAATATATAATTGAAGAAATAGGATATTGGCGTAAAGCAAATGCTATTCATAAATGGTTCGTAGATAATATTCAAAAAGGACATGATGATTGTGGAGAGTATTTTGTATTTCCAAATAAACTTCAAGAACTTAAAGATCTTTGCCTTCAAGTAATTGAAGACGGTAATAAAGCTCCTGAACTACTTCCTACTACTAGTGGTTGTTTTTTTGGTGGTACTGAATATGATGAATATTATTTTGATGATCTACATGAAACCGTAAAAATAATAGACGAGGCTTTATCAGATCCTGACGGAGATTATTATTATTCATCAAGTTGGTAAAAATAAAAACATGAAGACATTTAAAGACTTAGAATTTATAGAAATGAAAGATCTATTCTATAATGGAGTGCAGTGTAGAATTCAATTTGGCAACGGATACGGAGCCAGCATAGTTAGACACAACTTTAGTTATGGAGGAAAAGAAGGCCTTTATGAGCTTGCTGTATTAGATGAGAATGGAAAGCTACATTACGACAATCCAGTAGCCAATGGAGACGTTAGAGGACATTTAACACCTGATGAAGTTACAGAATTATTAAAACAAATTCAAGAGTTATGAAAAAATATTGTAAAGTGTGTGGAACTGAGATCCACCCAAAACGTGTAGCATTAGGATATTCTACTTCTTGTGTAAAGCATTCAACTGCCGAGAGATACACAGGTATAGTGGCAGCAGGATCTAAAAATGACTTTGAAGTTCATGTTATTAAAGATAGTAAGATTGCCAAAGAACTTGTTAAGATGTCAAATATTTATTAAAAAGAATCAAATGAATTACGTAGATCCAGTTAAGTATAGCAAAGCAATCTTATCATTAATGGAAGATGAATCAATGCCTCAAGAGGAAACTATTCCAGTTAAAGGTAATAGGAGTATGAAAGAAAGAGTATCTAACCTTTCTCCTGATGATAAAAAGAAACTTGAAGAATATATTGCTGCTTATAAAGAGATCAAGAAAGAGATCCATGAATTAATTAACAAAGATGCCATTGCTGAAATTGGTGGTAACAACTCCTCAAACTTGTATTTAAGTACAGAAGAGGAATAAAAAAGAAATAAAATGGTTTTGTTAAATTTAGTTTACGGAGTTCTTTACGGTGTTATAGGACAAGTCTTATCTTTTATTCAATTACAAGGAGGTATCAAGTGGGGTTGGACTGAGAAATATAGTTGGGCTCTTATGCTACTCGGACTTCCTATTAGTTGGGCATTCATGAAGAGTGTTCAAAATTTTATCATAGCATTTAATGGAGAGACTTGGCCTTCAAGACTATTAGGTTTTGGGATTGGAGTCGTAGTCTTTATTGCACTTACTTGGTTTTTGTTTAAAGAAGGTATCTCACTAAAGACTTCAATTTGTTTATTTCTTGCATTAGTTATAATTTTGATACAAATATTGTGGAAATGAAAACTATTGTAATAGGAGACACTCACGGAAGATCTAATTGGAAACTTGCTATTCATCAAGAAAAGCCTGATAGAGTTATATTCATTGGTGATTACTTTGACTCATTTGAACTTAGTGGAATAGAGCAGATTAATAACTTTAAAGAAATCCTCCACTATAAAGAAACAAATCCACAAGTTGAGGTTATAATGTTGATTGGTAATCACGATCATCATTATTTCCCAGAAGTAGGATACACAGGTACATCAGGCTTTCAAACTGGTATCGCGCCTTCTATTATGCAAGTAGTAGATGAGAATAGACATCATTTACAAATGGCTTATGGTTTTGGTGAGTATCTATTCACTCATGCAGGTGTAAGTCCTGTATTTATGGATCAAGTGTTTGGTGAAAATGATTGGAGTAAAGAAAATGTTGTAGTTGATCTAAATGAATTGTTTAAATATAAACCTAGAGCATTTGACTTTAATGGCTTTGATGCTCATGGAGATAATACAACGCAAACACCAATTTGGATTAGGCCTAGATCATTAATGTCTGCAAATAAGAAACATAATAAAGGATTAAAGAAAGACTACATTCAAATTGTAGGCCATACTCAAATGCGTAGATTAAATTTGGACGAAAGCGATAAGTTTACAGGTGGTAGATACTACTTCATAGACACTATGGAAACTTCAGGACAATATCTAATAATCGAAGAAGGTAAGTTAAGTGTAGGATCAGTAAGATAAATTTTATGACTATAAAAGAAAGAGCAGACTTTTTAGTAGAAAGATATGGGGAGAATTGTATTGAGGTTGTTAATAGTTTATTAGAAGACACTATAGAAACAAATCACGTATCTTATTGGAAAGATGTACTTGAAACATGTCAAGAGATTATAACAAATAAAAAACAAGTTAATGCCTAATGTAGTTGATCTAGTAGATCGTATAGAAGAAATGTTTATTGATATGCCTGATAAAAGAAAGAAGGTAGAATATCAAGAGTGGAAAGTAACTATTAATAAATTAATAGAAGAAGTAAACAAACTATCAAAGTTAAAAATGTATTTAACTGTAAAATAAAAAGTTATGGCGTATAGTCGTTTCGGATCCAGTCGTTGGTATACTTATTGGTACGAAGATTATAGATCAGGAATAAAGTTTCCTACTAGAAAAGAAAAAAGGAAACAAATGTTTATGATCCATGACTATCCTACTTATATAATTTCATATGGAGACCTTCAAAATAAAGGTATGGGTAAAATATGGGATGACATAAGGTTATTTTATTGGACAGATACAGAAGAGTTCAAAGCAAAGAAACCTTCTGAAACTGAAATGCAAGAACTAATGGGATATATAAAACAATGGAGACAAGATGTAGATAATTATTTTAAATTACACATCTTTCTAAAATATGAATGGTATTTTCCACTAAGAAATAAGATATTAAGGTTATGGAAAAGATAAAAAAGAAAAAGATAGAAACAGAGATTAAGTATTGGGAAAACTATCAAGCCACAAATTGGTTGGGTAAATGGTATAGACAAATTCAAATAGATAAAAACAAAAAGAAATTAAACACCAATGGAAAAAAATTATAAAGAATTCAACTCAGGACACTATCTAGAATTAGCAGATAGACTAAGCGTTATCATGGGTAATATAGATGAATACTGTTATGATCATCCGGCTTCTAATGATGAGATTAAAAAACTTATAGATGAAGCAATGAAGAATCTTTGGGATGCGTATCAAATAACAGGAGCAAACATATGTGAATACTCAGGACTACGTAATGTAGAAGGATATGAGTAAGCGCGGCCGCGGGTAGGGCACTTTCCGAGAGGGCCTAAAAAATACCATAAATACAAATATGCCAGAATCAATACTAAATAAAACAAAATATGATTGCAGTACTTTTAATAAAGCATGAGGACGGAGAAGCAGAACATCTACAAATATGTTTAGACTCTTTAGAACAACAAACTAATAAGGACTTCAAAGTATACGAAACTACGCCCGACTCTATAGACGTAGCAATACAATCTATATTAAATGATGACTTAAAACAGATTTGCTATTTAGATAGCTTTGACTTTTATCTGCCAGAACATATAGATATAATTCAGAAAGCAATAGCAAGAACCAATACTAGAAACATATACACTATATCTAAAGTAGTTAGGTTTAAAAATTGTGGTGGACCTTGTTGTATTGAAGATGAGTCACCTAAAATTACAGAGAAGATGTATGATCAAAGAGTTGTTGATATTCAAGGTGTAATTAGATCTGCTATTTGTGTGAACTACGATAAAGAAGAATCAAATACAGTAACACAAGTAAATATCATTACAGTAACACATAGACTAAAAGACTAACCTTTCTTTAATAGGGATTTGATATCGCAGTAGCATGAGTTAGCACCATGAGCTACAGCCATTAAGATCCACATTAAAGTCATTTCATTTAGACCTAGTAATGTTTTTACTTTTGTATCTTGTAGAATAGAATCCGGTGAACAGTGAATTGTAGATTGCGTAGGCTCATAAAAGTAAAAAGCTAAAATAAGAAAAGATATGCTTACCCAATATCTTAATAGATAATATTTAAATTTATTTACCATACAAATAAATATTCAATGAAAAGAGAAGCAACAGAGATAATAAAAGCAGTTAGATTTATAATTGAAAACAGATTTGCAGAACCGAGTTGTAAAGAACCAGAACACGTATTACTAGAAAGGTCTAAGATAGTTACTAGGTATATAATAGGTGTAATACTACAAACAGATTTAGATCCAAAGTCTCTACTAGAATTACAAGAAGAGATTGATTCACTAAAAAGTTAGAATTTCTCTGGTCCGGGAAATGTTGTATATTTGATATATATATAAATTGTGTTGATTCGAAAAATTATACTACAATGACAAGGCATGAAATAAAAGCAAACAAAGAAAGAACTCTCCTTAAAGAACTTATTGATAAGATGTTTGAGATAGCAGGCCATGATCTTAAGTTTGAAGATGTAGAAGGTAGACAGGATAATTGGTTCCAACAGTATACCATGACTGAAGAACAGAATAAGGAGTGGAGAGAATGGGGAACTAAGCATATTAAAAAGAAGAAACGTTATTATTCTAAAATAGCTTCTCGTGAAATGGCTTTCCTTGATTTATATTGTGGACTTAAAATAAGTGATAGTAAATATAATAAGTTATGACACAACAAGATATAATGCAAGACGGTACACCTTATCTATTTGCATCTGGACCAGTAGATAATGGATATAAATTACCTATTAATAATCCAAAAAAAGATTGGTTTAAGGTAGAAAATGGTAGATTAAAACATGTGTTTGAGTTACATACTCGAGGTGGTTTTTTATGGAGACTATGGTTTTTGTTGTCTGCTCCAATAATTTGGTTAGTTAAAGGTGAAGTTAAAATTAAATAACCTATGAAAGTAAATAGGCAAGATCTTAAATGGTATATAGATAACGTTAAGTACAACTATCCTAACTCAACTCCTGAAGAGTTTGCTGATCATCTTGCTAATTACATTGAGATGAACCCAGGTTGTATTGATGTAAATGGTAAAGCAAGACGTGGTAGATATTATTATTCAACTGTAGGTTACGGCGTATTTAGTTTATTTGGTGAGAAATACAGAATGGGTAGGATTGAAATATTTGATAAACAAACTGAATCAGGATATCAAGTAGATGAAGGAATCTATAGTCTACCTCATGAAGTTGCAAAACAGTTTGAAGACTTTATTGAATCAATTGAAACAGATCTACCAATTGAAATAAAGATAGGTTCACATGAATGGTGTGAAGAGGAATGTGCTAAGTCACTTGGCTTTACTGATAGTGATCAGATGAGAGAACCTGAGGCATCAGCGGCATACCGTAGAAAAAAGAATGATGAGTACGCTCGTAGTGAAGGATATAAAGATTGGGATGATCTAATGGCTAATTCTAAATGGACAAAGAAAAAAAATGAAAAATAAAATAATAAAGTTTTTTAAGGATATTTTCTTAGGCTTTAAAATAGCAGCAGAACTTAAGAAGAAAAGTCAATGGGGTAAATTCTAAATTATGAAATTAGAAACATTTACTAAGATTGTAGCGACATTAAAGAATCAAAGTGAAGTAACTAATCAACTGTACAAACTTAATATAGATTTAGTTGAGTTTGCAGATCCTTATGAATCAGTAATTACTATACTAATTAAAGAGATTTATGGAGAAGAAGGTTATGACTGGTTCAGTTGGTTTTGTTATGACTGTGATTTTGGTAGCAAATATAGTAAGGATGATCCTGGTGCATGGGATAAAGATGACAGTCCTATTTGCTATGATTTAGAGTCACTTTGGAACCATTTGGAATCAGAATACAAAATATAGGCATAAGTTATTGATTTTCAACCATTTATATAAGTAATTGATAACCAATCAGTTATAACTTATTGATTTCCAATAAAAACTTTTGGAAAAAACTAAAATAAATTTTTTTATGTCAAAAATATGTCTTAATTTTACTATGTATCAAATCAATAATGAATATGCTTAGTAACTACAGGATGAACCTCCCGCAATTGACAGCCGCCCTCAGAAGCAGATGCTTGAACAGGACTGCGGATTATTTTGAATCTTTTAAGAATGACGATACTGTCACTCTAGATGGTCTGTACATAGACAAATCATTTGTTAGGCGTCATATCGGACCTGGCGACTTAATGCTAAACCTTGAATGCGAAGTTACTTCTTACATTTTTGGTGTCCATATCGAAGCCTAATCTTGAATAACAATAAATCAATAATGACTATGACAGAATTTAAATTCACTTTTGAGACAGAACAAGAACAGTTTGACGCAGAATTTACCGGATACATTGAGTCTTACGATTGCGTAAGGGTCGAATTAAGACATCCTAACGGTGGGATACTTGATTATCCTGTCAAGAATCGTGAAGCTCTAAAAAAGAGTATTGAATTTCATGGAGATAGTATTGTCAAGATCTATCAGACAGAACATTCATACGACATCCAAGATTATCTTTAGTAACAATTAAAATTTTATAATATGTGTAAGAATGAATTAGAAAAAATGGTCCGCATGAGCCAAGAAGAATACATGCAACAGAATCCTAATTACGAACCTATGTTCCCTAAAGGATGGGATGATGATAGTAGGTGGCCAGAGTTTAAGTATGACTATGACTCTTTCAGATCCACTCAAATTGCTATCGACCACCATTTAGAAGTCATGGCAGGTTGTTGGGATTAAACAACTAGTCAGGTGGGTGTAATGCGGGATGGTCCCAAGTCTCTTAATGAGTTGCTTATCCGGTTCGAGTCCGGCCCTGACTACAAATAGTTTAGAATTATTCCAAAATTAGTACTAATATTACCAATATAGGAATAAAAATAAACTAGAATATGGTGATACAAATAAATTAAAACAATAAAGGTTATGAATTACAAAATGAAATTGAGCGACTTAAAAGAAATGGACGGACTTTACTACATAGCAGATATTGTAGACGTAGACGGTAGTCCTTGGGTTAGTAAAGAGTTTGCACTACAAACTTTAGATCTAGTGAATGCTGAAATGAATCAGCCAGTATTTGAAGACTTCGGAGAAGATCTATTTGATGATGAGTTCTAAAAAAAACTTATCTACTATAAAGATAGATTTTTATAATACAGAAAAACGTCTTAATTTACATATATATTAAAAAACAACAAAAAAACAGTTATGCAAAATTCAAATCGCCCGAGCTCTTACACTAAATTGAGCTACATTCAGAAAGTTAGTCGTGTAAACAGAAAGCTCCGTCTTGGAGATGTAACTAGAGTTGCTGAGACAACCGGTTTTTCTACCACTCATGTGGCTGACGTACTAACAGGTAAGTACTTCAACGATCGTATCGTTAATGAAGCTTACGACATGACACGTGGACGTAAGTCTAATGTGTACAAGCTTTCTAGCTTGGAGGCTTAATAACCTCTATCATTATTGATTATTTCGGCCTGGATATCTATCCGGGCCTCTTTTTTATAACTGGTTGATTATCAATACTTTATAACTGATTGGTTTTTAACCACTTATAACTGATTGGTTTTCAATCGAAAATTTTTAAAAAAGACTAAAATAAATTTTTTTATTTGAGTGAAATGTCTTAATTTTACTATGTAACAAATCAATAATGAATATGAACAAGATTATCAACACCCTCGGACTCGGAACCTGTAACTTTATCAGAGAACAAAAAGGATCTTACAGGATCGTCTACAAATGTCAAGCCGGGTTCATGAGTATTGCGGAAGCAAAATATAACGATGACATGGCTAATAATTTTGGACCTGCTCAACTGTTGTCTAGCTGGAAAAAGGGTTCACTTCAAACTATCCAATTCATGGCAGAAGGCGGACAGCACTGGCTTACTGTATTCGCTAGAAAAGGTAAAAAAGTTGTCGTGATTGATGAGGAGATACTTAAAGATCTTACTGTCGGTACTATCAACTCTTATTGGATTGACACGAATCTATATTCTCAAAAACAGTATGCGTATGTCAATGCTAAGAATTGGGCGTGTAAAGCATTCGTAATGAATGCCGCCTAATTTCCAACCAAAATTAATTAACCAACAAAATTATTATATATGTTTAGAGAAGGAATTTACAGACGTTCAGATCTTATTGTACTTGAATCAATCGAACAGGCTTGGGATGGTGATGAGCTAGTCCTGGACTCAGGAGACGAAAAAGTGTGGTTGACTCACCGTGAGAATCGTGCTTACAATGGAGACTATACACTTGAGACTTTGTGTCCTATCAGTGGAAAGTGGGAGCAAGAATCATTTTCGTTTAAACAATAAAATTAAAATATAAAGTTATGGCAACCCTAATTAAAAAGGCTGAAAAGGCCGTAAGAGAATTTAAGGTCGGAGATGCAATTAAGTGGAGTAGTTATTTCCATGACGGAAGATCTTATGAGACCACATATTATCGTGGTACAGTAACTAAAGTCAATCGAGTTAATCTGATTGCAGAAGACAGTGAAGGTAATACTTGGAAAGTAGAAAAAAAGGAGGTCGTATGAAAATAGAAGTATCAAATGGAGAAATCGCAGACAAGTTCTCTATCCTACTCATTAAGAGATCAAATATCAAAGACGATACCAAGCTAGATAACGTTGAGAAAGAAATAGACTGGATAATTCCTATCTTCTTGAAGGTTGTTAAGAAGAAAGAAGTCTATGATAAGTACCTTGATCTTGCAGTAGTGAACAAGGAACTTTGGGATATAGAAGATGATATCCGAGAATGCGAGAGGCAAAAAGACTTCGGAGATAAGTTTATCCAATTGGCCAGATCTGTGTATATTAAGAATGATCGAAGGGCCGAGATTAAGAAGGAGATAAACCTATTAACCAATTCAGGTATAGTAGAAGAGAAGTCTTATGAATCTTATTAAATAAAAGTTATGACAGCAAAAGAAAAAGCAACCAAATTAATTTCAATGTCTGAGCTAATTGTATTGGCAGAAACAGGACATAAATTAAATGTAAAAGAACGTAAAGGTATTGCCAAAAGACAGGCAATTGAATGTTGTGTCGAAGTATTAGGATATATGGGCACACATAGCGGATATGAATTTTGGACAGAAGTAAAACAAGAAATAGAAAAGTTATAATATGGAAAATTTAGACAAAGCAAAGACTGCATACAATACTCTGTTAAAGAGTGGAATGTTCTATGAGTTCTATCCTCAATTGACAGGTAACTGGGATGAGGACAGGGACTTTTGGTTCGAGGAATATATGGAACAAATGGAAAGAATGAAAAATAGATAAAGATGGATAAAGAAGAACAAAAACAAATTCTAATAGATATGATGAATCAAGATCAGCAAGACGGATTGTATGAAATACATCCAGGATTTTTAAGATATGATGAAGGAGAGTGGATTGTCTATACAGTTTATTATGATGGCTTATGGTCTGACGGTATTCCACTTCATCCGAATGAATGTAGGAGTTGGATGCACCAATATCAAATGGCAGACTTTCCTACTCAAGGTAAGAAGGTAGATTATCAAATAGAATATAGTGACGGAATTGCTTATGCTGTTACAGATATTAAAGAATGCAAGACTACAAGTATAGAATCCAAGTTAGATATGATCTTAGAAGAGATAGGCAAGATCAAATGGATGATAAGAGATTTAGATAGTAAGGTATAAAGATATTTATATAAAAGATCAGGATGAAATTAAGACAATTACTTGAAGAACTTACTCTAGAGTTAAATGTACCACAACCAAAAGATGCTTATAAGTTTGATAAGATAGCATCTAAGAATTTAGGGTACGGAGATTACTATAAGTATGCCTATACTAATATAAACGAAGATCCTATGGAGGTAACAGTATTAGTATCCAAAAAACCAAAGGATCCTGGAATTACACTCTATGTGGCATTTGGTGCAGATACTACTGCTCAAGGAACTAAGAGTGATTTTATTCCTGATCCTGGTGATGAGAATCCGAATGATGAGGATAAATATGATGAAAAGACTGGAGCAGGAGATACGTTGAAAGTTCTGGCTACCGTGGTTCAAGCTGTAAAGAATACTGCCGAAAAGGTTGGAGGTATGGATAAGGTATACGCAATGGCATGGGCACCATCGGATAAGAAGAGAGATACTATATATGACTACTATGTAGAAACTCTATTCCCAACCTTTGAGAAAAATAAGGAAGCATCAAAACATTCCTTCAAGTATTATATCAATAAAGACTTCAAAGGTAAGAAGGTAAATGAGATTGGATTAGAGAAGGAAAAAATAGATTCTTATGTATTTAAGACAGAAGAAGACATGGAGGACTATAGACTTTATTCATTCAAAACACCAAGTGGATTATTATACGCAGTAGAATTAGAAGAGTACGATCCAGTTGAAGGACCGATGGAGGTTAGTAAACTTATACTATATGGTGATGAATTAGATTCAAGTATCCCTGATGATCAAAAAAGAAGATTGGAAAGTACAGTACTTATAGTTACATTTGGAGTGATTGATGAGTCTGATGATACTAATTCAGTAGGATCAAACCAGAATATAGTAACAAATAAAGGAGAGTTATACAGAGTAATGAATACCGTAACAGCTATAGTAAAAGAAGATTTAGCCATTAATCAATATATCAAGTACATAGCATTTAACCCGGCTAAAAGAACTACGACAAATCCTAAGTCTACTAAAGTAAGAGATACAGATCTATCTTCTAATTCAAGAGCAAACCTTTACACTAAGTATATACTAGGAAGACTTCCTAATGCTGAGATAATACCAAATAATATGTTTGACGTACTTGCTAAAGTAAAATAAAACAACCATGGACATAAACAAAAACCAACAGGCCCAAGACATAAACATAGATAATAATCCAGTGAATAAAGATAATAATATAATACCAGAGGATAAAAATACAGATAAGGATATAAAGGAAGAAGAAACAACTCCTACACCTGTAATAACAGAAGAAGAAATAAAACCTATAGAACAGAATAATACTATAGAAGAAATACCTCAACCAACCCCACAACCGGCTGTTAAGAATACCGTAAGATACATAGATAGCGGGTTCACCTTTTAAATACCTAGTGTGTAACTAGAAAGATCTAACGGATATAAAAAATTAATATTGTTAGAAAGTGTTAGTTTGTGTCAATTTGTGTATAAAAGAATAAGGAAAAGAATAGTCTGGATCCGTAGCCATATCACGCCCGCGTCACCTAAGTGATTGATACCCAATAAGTTAGAAAGGATATTTACGTATATAAGAGATTGATTACCAACGACTTATAACTGATTGATTCTCAATAAAAACTTTTCAAAATAGTTGCCTAAATATTTTTTTATGTCACTGGAATGTCTTAATTTTACTATATACCAATCAATAATGACAATGACAGACAGAACACAGCTTATCCTCTCCTCAGTACGTAACTACGAATTCATTAAAAAGGCCGTTGACACCATCAATGAGAACCTCTACAGTTCAGACCTATGGGTGAATGACAGGATCCAGATGGATGTAGAAAAGGATGAGGACGGAAACATGAGTAGGTTCATTATCACTGGAACTGCCTTAGACTTCTTTCAGATCGGCCTTAGGTACGGTTCACTAGAGGAAATGAAAAGGAATAAAGAGATCAGTGACATCATTAACAGATACTAGGTCCACTCCAAAGAATTATTTTACCACATCAGATTAATTAATTAAATTACAATATAAATAAAGGTTATGAATTTGAACACTATTACATCTATCTCTCTCGACACTGCAAGACAAATCGCTCCAGCTATCTTTGCTACTTCACCTGCACCGACTATCAAAAGTCCGAAGTACCAGTTCACTCCTACGTTTGAGGTTATCGACCACATGCAGGATATGGGTTACGTATTGACAGGAGTAAAGCAATCTAGTTCTAACGTAGAGCTCCGTAAGAATTGGGGCATACACATCACCCGCTTCCAACACCCTGACCTCTACATTAAAGACCCACAGGGTAAGATCGAAGCAAGGCCTGAGGTTGTACTTATCAACTCTCATGATGGCACTAGACCAATTCAATTCGAGATGGGCTTGTTCCGTCTTGTATGTGAGAATGGTTTGGTTATCAAGGACAAGGACATGGGTTCCTTTAGAGAGCGCCACACCAAGATGAACTTCCAAGAGGTTAAGAACCTTATTGATGAGAAGGTATCTGGACTCCAAGGCGTAGTTAATACCATAAGCAAATGGAATATGATCGAGATGACTGATAAGCAAAGATACCAGTTTGCTGTAGAAGCATTGGCCTTAAGACTTTCAGATGATCGTCAGCCTGAACAGTACGAGGTACTAGACATTCTAAATGCTAAACGTAAGATCGATGCGCAGCCTACCTTGTGGCACACTTACAATACCGTACAAGAGAATCTTATTAAGGGTGGGTTCCAATTAAACAACCGTCAAGCTAGGGCGATCAAGAATCCTATAGAGGACTTCAATATCAACCAAGGCCTGTGGAGTTTAGCTAGCGCTTACTCAAACTAGTTGGTTAGAGAGACGAGCTCGCGAGCGACATGCTTGCGGCTTGCTCTTGACCATTAGCACGGAGCTAGCACCACAGCAATGACCTAATTATGGTAGATAGGAGGGCCCTAGCCGGGGGCCCCGCGTTGACTGGCCACGCACACCGGGAAAATTTCCAAATTGTCTAAGAATATAAATACGTAAATAAATGAGAAAGACTATAAAAGAAAAACTTGTAGAGCACATGATTGAGAACGGTAATAATTTTACATATACCGAGATGATCAAAGAAGTGCTTAGAATTTCTAAAGGCCATAACTACAAATATGACCATAATTCTCCAGACCGTGGTTACTATGCCACTAATTTTTCTAAAAAGTGGAATGGATATATGGTAAATGGTAAAGGTACTTGTGGAGTCTATAAAAATGAAAATGGTAGATGGAATGCTATCTATTATAAAAACTAAATAAAATGACAGAAAAAAACATATACAAGAAACTGTTTGACACAATAGAAGAAGCAGGAAAGTTAATCGCCAAATTCGGTAACATATCTATTCCAGCTACAATGAAGAAAACCCCTAATGGAAAGTATATTGTAACATTCAAAATTTAAATATAGAAACATGGATAAATTGAAACAACATTTCGAAGTATGGGAAAAGATCTTAATGGCTCTTGCCCTAATTGCATCAGCATCGGTTATGACAGTCAATCTAAAGGAAGGTAGTGATTATGGTTGGCAGGTTGTTGCTATCCTATGGATTATAACCTGTTGGTTAAAAACAAACAAGATCAAAGAACTTGAAAATAAATAAATATGAATTTTAGTTTTAACAGCAATTACAATACAATCTATTTCATTCCTACCATATCCATCTGTTATGAATATGTAGATAGTAAATTAGAATATATGTTCTTGGACATTTCGTTCTTGAAATGGTGTGTCACTTTTACTATCAAAAAAATGGAATTGAAATTCTAAACTCCGGGAAAAATTCCCATTCACCAAAAATTGTAAATATATAAATCGGATGAAACGAATATCTCCAGATTTGACTCACTTTTACATTAAGTTAGAAGACTCTGATCCTTACCGTTGTAGGAAAGCAGTTGCCTTCACTTTAACCCCAAGTAAAGAATCTGAATATGAAGGTTGGGAAGACGTTACATATTATGGTGAAGGAATACTTGATCCTACCCTAAGTATCAGAAAACCTGAATGGGTATACGTTTTGGTAAATAAGTCTATGCCTGGTATATGTAAGATTGGAATGACTACTACTAGTGTAGGACAGAGGGTAAAGGAGATTAACTACGCAACAGGTGTGATAACTCCATGGTTCTCGGTCTTCAAGTACAAATGTATTAATAGCCTAATTTTAGAACAGGCTGTTCATCAACATCTAGAAGATCAAGGATATAGAGTTAATCCTAAACGTGAAGGGTTCGAGATTGATTCTCAAACTGCTATAGATGTGATAAAGGAGCTCGGAGAGAAGTTGACTATTAGTTCTGGTGACTTTGGTGATACTTTAGAGTAAATTTGTAAATACTATATTTTAGGGCCCCTATGCGAAAAACCGAACGACTATGACTTATCTATTATTTATACTAGCCTGCTTTATTGTTGCTTTCATATATTGGAAACTCAAGTGGAGCTTAATGACTTTGTGGCTGTTACTATTCTCATTTGCATCTATAGGATTATTGATGATGCCACTTAACTTTGAAGCAGGATTAACAGTAGTTGGGTTTTGTCTAGGACTAATGATCTTGATCTTCTTTCTAGGTCTTATAGGCCTAGGAGTGGCAAGTATTGTGGCCGCACCCTTTGTTTTACTATATGGTATAATCAAAAGCATATTTAATAAGTAATTCAATATTTATTAGTAGTAAAATTATTATAATGAAAGATTTTAACATTGCAAAGTATTTAAAAGAGAACCACCTTGGTCCTCATGCTATTCTTGGTGGCTATGTAGACCTTCATGCTTTAAAAGAAGTAGAAGATCTAGAAGGCTGGGAACAAGCAGACTTTGGAGCTACGGAGAACAAAGAATTAGCAGATCGTTTTGCTAAAGTGGAAAAGACAGGCAATCCTAATAAAGATGTAAAAGTAGTGAAAATAGGAAAAGTATATAAAGTTTACACTAAGGATATAGAAGAGCTTAAAGAAAAAAAGATGAACTCAGGCAAAAATTCTGAAACCATAACCTTATCTTATTACGATTATCCAAGTATTAGTGATGGTGATCAAAGATTTGCCGTTAAAACATTTATAAAATTTGTAAAAAGTCTCAGAGGCAACGCTAAAGTAATAAAAGATGAATTTGAAGAGATAGAGTTTAAATTAACTGGTATTTCACCAGAAGAAGTTAAAGATGCTTATGCTAAAATGGTAAAAGTAGAAAAAAAGAGAATTTTAAATCCGGGTCCATTTAATTATTTGACTTCTTGGACTGTTAATCCTCCTGGATTAGATGAATACAACCAACTAGGAGAAGAAGAGGAAATGTATTTGGATACAGAAATTCCATATGAAGGCCCAGAAAGTAAGGTGGATGGCTTTGGTGATGAATTTGTACAAGACAGTCCTGTAGAAGAAGCAGATAAAGGCGATAAAGATAGTTTAATGTCAAAACTATTTGCTATTCAAAAAAAATACGGATATAAAAAAGCTAGACCTGATCAAGAGGAATATGAGAATGTAAGAATTGCACCAACTGTAGCAAGGATAGGCAATAAAATTGTTGGGGACGGTGGAATTGCAATTTCTATTGAAAGTAAAGTAAGTAAAGCTGCTTTTACTGATATTAAAAATTTACTTCAGACAAAATTCCCTGGTTGGCAAATAGATCCTCAAAGTGTTACTAAAGATGATGATTTTGATACTGATTCTAAGAACGTATTATTCTTTGATATAGTAAAAAACAAATCTGTTAAAGAAGACAGCGTAGAAGAAGTAGACAGTATGGATTATGATGATTCTGTAAATCCATTTCCTTCATTAATGCCAGATGAGCAAGGTAAGTTTGATCGCATGATGGGACTTATTGATCAAAGTATACAACCACGTCTTGGCCAAGTAAAGTCTGTTATTGATGGTGCTAGAGAACAAGGATACGCAGATAGAACAATATTTACCGTTCTTGCAAGACATCCGCTAGTTAAGGATAGTATAGAGGCTCTTGTTGATGATGGTTTTGAATTTCAAGACATAGTTGACTTCTTTGCTACTGACTTTTCTCAAAATGAAGAAATTGCTGGATATGATGCTGGTGTTCAAATGGAAGGCTCAGAAGAATATACTGTTGATTTCGGTACTAATACAATGACTTATACATTAGATAGAGATAATAGTGTTCTTAGAGGATTAAAACCTGGAATTGTTCCTGGTGCTGATCGTGAAGAAGATATCATACCTGTTACAATAAGCCCTGAAGGATATTTATCAACTTCTGATAGAAGAATTAAAGATATATCTCCTAAATCTAATAAAAATCCTTTTTCTGATCCTAGTTACAGAAATATAGACTAATTAAAAAAATAATATGGCATTCAACTTTAAGCAATTTACAGCAAACAATCCTCTTCTAAAAGAAATTAGTCCAAGAGAATTTGATTATATGGACAATGATCAGTTGGATGCAGCAGGTCTTACAGGAGATAAGATTGGCCCAGATGAAGATAATACAGGATATCCTAGAGTTGAATTTGAACAAGCTGTTATCAAAGCTTTAAAAGCAAATATAGATAAAGATACCTTACATAAGATAATTGATTGGAATTAACCTTTGCAAGCCCATACATATAGCCCTCGGCAAGTGCCAGGGCTTTTTTTATTCTACATCCTTTCTATAGAACCTACCTTGGATATTATCGTTATATGAATCTATATGAAGAACTTTGTAATGCATTTGCCACCATACTTCATAATAAGTCAATTGTTTTTTAGAGTAACATAATTGTAAGATCTCTCTAGTAAACATATCATCCCCTATTTCTTTTCTTTCTTGATTAAGAAGCTTATTACTTCCATGGTATGATAACCAATCAGATTCTTTAATGATCTTCTTCTTGCGTGGGACGCGCCCAGGTTTGTCCCATTCCGCGATCTCCTTCTTGGTTAATACTTTATTGGTATTATTGAAAAGGACCTTTCTACCTATATAGAATTTGCCATTGACTAGATTGACAATCTTATATATAAAGCCAACAGTATTGGGTGGAAAGTCTTCTATTGAATTAAACTCTCTAGTAACTCCTAGAGGATCAAAATATAACCATTTATTCATACTTTATTTTTTAACTATCCCACCTTATAATAAAAGTCATATCTGTATTAGGTGGAATTGGATATGGCCTAGATAATTTTCCAACTACTAATAACTCATCTTTATCATTATATAATCCTACTGTGGTTGTATAAGGATGAAAGTCTGAACCTGTTACTGCATCTATATAAGAACCTGAGGTTCCTGCTTTATTTGCACTCGGATTTAACGTATAGTTAAAATCATTTTCCTTCACCCTACACCTAACTTCGTTTTGGTATACAGTTGTCTCGGCTACTAAATTAAGTGTATATGCAGAATAAGATGGCATACTTATAAATATTAAAACTCAAATAAATACTTATAGTTTTCAAAAATTCCCCAATATGAATGTTCGTGAAAAATATCATCTTTTCTGTACACATTAAAGTGAGAAGTAAAATGATATCCATGATTAACATGGACAGAGGGATTAATACAATTCCAAGTTTTTCTGATAATATTTTGAGGTTCTATAAGACCTGAATTTCTTATTAACGCATTAGACAATATAGATTCACAATGTTTTATTGCTTCTGAAAATTTCATAGTCATTTGATGAAATGGTTGATCTAACTGCCCTAAACTTTGCCAACCGCTTCTGCAAATCCCCATATAATTCATATTAGTTAAAACTTCTCCATCATTTATTTCTGGATAATCAAAATATCCTTCTGGATAAAGAACATCATGTTCTAGAAAAGAAACATAATTATAATTATTAATCTCTCTTGCTTGATATAATAAATGCATTATTTGAAGCAATTGATTTAGGTGGCTAGATATCTTTACCCAAGAAATAAATTCAGGAAATGGATTATCAGGTTCGTGATTCCACATACAAGTTAAAATATCTGCTTTTCCTTCTGATGCTATTTTTATTGTATCTAAAGATTTTTTTATAGTAGGATAAGTTTGAGAGACATGATTATTAGAATAAAAAATTCCTAATTTATTATTTTTTGATTTAGGAAAAACTAATAACTCTCCCTCTTTAATTTTTTCATTATAAATTTTATTTTTATGCTCTATATCTACTTCAAGATATTTTATAACTCCAGGAAGTGTATCACCTATAATATCGTTACATGATCTAACTATTAATTTATCATTTACAATTTTAGACTTAATTTGTTGAGTGCAATCTTTATTTCCGTATAGAGCTTTAATTATGAGCATATAAAATTTTATTTATTTTTTTAATTGACCCTTCATTTTGACAAAATTTAGAAGTATATTCATGACAAAAAATTCCATCTGAGTCTATTCTGTTTTCTGTTAATTTTAATTGTTTAGCAAATTTTGTTTTCATAATCATTATACCAATATCTATTCTATGAGATGAGTGGTACGTTTCAAAAAATTTATAATCATATCCATTATGTATCATATCACAATAAATAAAATTAATATTTTCCGAATAATTATTTAATACTTCTTGAACAAAAGATGCAACGTAATAATTATCATCGCTAGTCATAATAACTAATTCTTCTTTTGCTGATTGCAATCCTATATTTTTTGGAGTATTCCCAAAGTCATTATAATTTTTTTCCAAATAATTAAATATTATTCTATCATCATTTGAAAAATATTTTTCACACTCAATGTATGGATCTTTAATTCCGTCAACTATAATATTAGCTACCCAATTTTTATTTGTTTGACTTTGTAAACAACCTAAAGACATATTTAAGTTATTAACTCTACCATGAGTTGATATTATAAATTCTATTTTCATAATTTATTTAATCACAATAAAGAAGATTTTTTTTCTACTTCTTGAATTTCTTGATAGTATTTATAACTTGCCATTCCTTCTTTTATTCTAAGATCTAAATTATAAGGAAGTGAATCTCTATAGTTAGCTTTATAAAACTTTCCTCCACAAGAACAAGTTACTCCTGCATTATGAAATATATTTGTTTCATTAAATCGTTCTTCTGAATCTGTTGCCCAACTAAAATCCATTTCTTTAATTACCTTTGTTTCATTACCCCAAAGCCACCCGTTCCACAACACGGCCCACATATCTGCACACCATATTTGAAGTTCATGATGAGATGGATCTTCTTCTTTCTTCTTATGATTTAGTTGATTTATTTGGTAAAATAAGTTTTCAGAATCTTGTTCTACTTTTGTCCAATATTCCCAACCTACATTTTTTAGTATGTACTGTGCACCACCTGAATTAGAGTTCATTAGTTTTGGTACTATTGAATCTATACCAACAATCTCACACATCTTGTTGTAAACATCCTCACCCTTAGAAAGTATGTACGAGGAGTTTATATAACTATTGGTATCACTTAAATACCAAATATCATCATTTAATAGATTAGTCCAATCAACAGGCTTAGTAAATAAAATATCACAATCATGATAAAATATTGCCTCGTCTTTTAATTCAGGGTGAGCTTTAAAGTGTTGCTTCAGTATGTTTGGCCTAATGGATGAAATGTAGTGTATAGGCTTTTTCCTAGTATCTTCATAAAAAAAGAATCTGACAGTATTATAATGAGCTGTAAGTTTATTCCACATCTCAATAGTCTCTGGCTTACTTGTATCATCATTAGGATTCCAAGCTACAAGAATATCTATATTATTAGGATTAATTCCATTCTTAATGAAATTATTAATCATAACTTCTACTTGCCAAGCATAATAAACCAATCTAGGTTGAGCACAAATATAACGTAAATTTTTCATAACAATTTTTAATTTATATTAATAAATATTGTGAAAGTTGTTACGCTCCACCTCCACCACCGCCACCAGGATTACATTGTGTACCAGGTACGCTCCAAGAACTACCACCTGCAGCTGATGCATTTCCTCCTATTAATATATAAACTGATCCTACGCTTCTTGCACATACCGGATCACTTGGAGTTGTTGTTCCTCTAGTTAGTGTTTGGGTTACTCCATCACAATCAACATACTCAAAATAAACAGTTCCGTTATCAGAATTATCTATATCTGTTTGATCTGCTGTAGCTATATATTCATAACAAGCTATAGTTGTAGTTGTTGTAGTTGTACTTGTTGTGGTTGTAGTAGGCTCTGCTGTAGTTGTTGATGTAGTTGTACTAGTTGTCGTTGTAGTTGTAGTTGGTTCTGCAGTTGTAGTACTAGTTGTTGTACTAGTAGTAGTTGTTGTTGGAGTTTCTGTTGTTGTTGATGTAGTTGTACTAGTCGTTGTTGTAGTAGGTACTACAGTTGTAGTACTAGTAGTCGTGCTAGTAGTAGTTGTTGTCGGAGCTTCTGTTGTAGTGCTAGTAGTTGTGGTCGTTGGAGCTCCATTACACTGTGTTCCAGGTGTACTCCATGAACTGCTTCCAGCTGCGGATTGATTTCCTCCTATTAATATATAAACACTTCCTACATTTATAGCACAAACTGGATTGCTTGGAGTAGTTGTTCCTCTGCTAAGAGTTTGAGGATTTCCATCACAATCTGTATAGTTAAAATAAACAGTTCCATTATCTGAATTATCTATATCTGTTTGGCCTGCCGTTGCTACATATTCATAACAAGCTGCTGTAGTTGTACTAGTCGTTGTACTAGTTGTAGTGGTTGTAGGAACTTCTGTTGTTGTACTAGTCGTTGTACTAGTTGTAGTGGTTGTAGGAACTCCTGTTGTTGTACTAGTTGTTGTGGTAGTTGTTGGGCAGTATTCCCAATTTAACACTACACCTGACGAATTAATTTGTACTGCATAAATATCATCAAATCCTACAGATCCTTTCCATAATATTTTGAACCATTGGCTTGCACCATTAAAAACAGTGTTTAAATTAGCATCTGAATAGAATACAATACTGTTTGCCATAGTAGATGTTGCTACAGAAGTATAGATATCATTCGGTGTACTTTGTAGACAAGCGTTAGCAGCACTACTTTGAGGAGTTACACTTCTAAAATGGTTTGTAGATGCAACAGTTGTTGTACTAGTGGTTGTACTAGTAGTTGTGGTAGTTGTTGGAGTTTCTGTTGTTGTACTAGTTGTTGTACTAGTAGTAGTAGTCGGCTCTGCCGTAGTTGTACTAGTTGTTGTACTAGTAGTAGTAGTCGGCTCTGCCGTAGTTGTACTAGTTGTTGTACTAGTAGTAGTAGTCGGCGCAGCCGTAGTTGTACTAGTTGTTGTACTAGTAGTAGTAGTCGGCGCAGCCGTAGTTGTACTAGTTGTTGTACTAGTAGTAGTGGTTGTAGGTGCCGCAGTAGTAGTAGTTGATGTAGTACTAGTAGTAGTTGTCGTTGTCGTTGTTTGTATTAGAGCATACTCATAATCTAAATTTGTAATAATAACTATTCCTTGAGCATATAATATATTTCCTACATGTACGTTATTATTATTTACATCTATAACATTTCCATTACCGTCATCAATTAAATTATAAGTAGTTCCTGATAATACAAAACTTTTTCTACTTATATTTTCACCAAAAACAGTCCTAGGTATTGCTAATACTGTTATTTCATCACCCGATGTAGTTGGAAAATATCTATAATCATTATCAAAAGTACCTGATGCTGCCGTGGATTGTAAATTGTCATTCCAAGCACTTGCAGTATTATTTAAAGATCCAGTTAAATAAGAATTATAATATAGTTGTTTAGCTAATTTATATACTAGAAAATCTTCTCCGTCAGAATTAAAAGATCCATTAATTCCTCTATTTAAAGTTATTCCATAACTTACAGCAGATGAACTTGCATAAGATGAAGAATATTTTAACTTTATAGGAAAAGTAGAAATATCTGATCTATCAAGAGTATTTTTTGACATTCCCATTTATAAACTATTGTAGTATTTTACTACCAATCTAATTTAACTCTAATAAGAGCCTCTTTAGTAAAGTCTTTTGTAAGAGGTTTAGACATTTTAGCTACTGCTAATAATTCATTGTTATCGTTATACAATCCAACAGTTGTAGGATATGTTTGAGGACTATTAATGAAATTAGAATATATTAATTCACCAGAACCCGTTATAAATGAAGGATTAGTAGTATAGTTATAGTCAGCATTTTTAAATCTTACAAATACATAATCAGAAGAGATTGTTTCTTGAGAATTAAGTTGAAAATTAGAACCAGAATTAATTATAGCATAGATTAAATTATTATTTGCACTAGATGCAGCTACTGTATTTGCTGTTGTATTGAATGAAGTAACAATTCCACCAGCAGCAGTGCCCAAAGATAAAGCTCTAGGGTTTAAAAGAATTAATCCAATGTCAGGTAAAAATAAACCATAACTTCCTGACACAGTATTTCCTTGAGTTGCTCCAGATAAAGTTGGACTATTTTTAGCCGTTCCATTAGAACCAGATACTATATTATAAACTCTTCCACCGTCTAAATATGTTATAGTACTTACATCATTTGAGTTATCAGTTAATTTAATAGGACCGTTGGCACCATTAAGTAAAGTTAAATTAAAAGTACCTGGGAATAAACTCTCTTTATATCTATTTCTATCTATTTGAATAGCTATTAAATCATCTGAATCAACATTTCCCGTACCAAAATTTACAGCACTTTCTGCATCTCCATAAATTAAATTTCTAAATTGGCCAAATGTAATTCTAGTTGGGCTTTTTCCTAGCACTAAACTATTTAGAGCTAAAGATCCAGATCCAGCATAATGTCCATAAGCTACTGAGAATTGAACTGATGCAGATGGAGAACTTATATTTCCATCATATACATCAACGTAATAACTACCCGTAGTTGATGCAGAAGCTGTAAAAAAACTAGTAAGAGTAGTTACATTATTACTCCATGCTGGTGCCGTTACTGAGTCGGCAGATACCACAAAATCTGTAGGATCTAATCTTGTAAATGACATATTTTAATATATTATGAGGTTACCTTTACGATTGTTACAGGAATACTAATTCTAGCGCCAGAATCACGACCTACTACGACTAAGGTAGTAAATAAAGATGTATTAGAGCCAAATAAAGTATTAACCGTGGTTGCAGTTAAATTAATTGTTGTTCCTATAACTGTCTTACTTACGTTAGTACCTATAGTTGTTGTACTATTTAATGACGTAGCTTCAGGAGTATTAATACCAACTCCATTAAATGAACTCATTGTTCTTACATCACCAATTGTAGCTACATATCCTGATTGTTCAAAGGTTGATGTTGCTCCAAGATAATTTAATGTTTGAGGAGTAATTGCTAAAGAAGCTCCTTGTTTTATTGTAATTGCCGTATATCCAAGATCTAATACTGGAATTTTTGCAGTGCCTCTTGGAAGCGTAATAAGCTTATACTTCATGATTTCCATATCATTAGGATATGCTTGAATAATTGGCATCGCTTCAATAGCCTCACCATAAAATGCAGATCCTGATGGGTGGGTGGGGTTATATAGAGTATAATCGATCTCATCATCAGCTAAAGAAAACTGAGTAATTCTAAATGATCCATCATTTCTGGAAAGGAGTTCTCTACCTTTTTTAGTAAGGATAGCATCTACTACTACTGATGTACTACTTAAATATGACATATAAATGGGCTTTTAAATAAATATGTGTTATTGGAAAATTAATGTATTTGTATCTGGATTGATTAAATTTTGCTGCCTTAAGGATTTAATTACATTACCAGAATTGTCTCTTACTATAGGATCTATATATTGAGGAAATAATATTCCGTCTTGAGTTATAGGAGTCCCTAAATTATAATTTAATATAACATTAGTTTCATCAGGAAGTCTTTTTAGAATAATATACTTGCAAATTTTTGCAGGATATGAAGATCCAGATGTGTCCGATAAATTAAGATCTCTATCAATAGTTATACTATAGTAGGACCCAGTTGAATCTATATATGGTTGAACTGACGATACTCTATATTCAGAATTTATTGACCATCCACTTCCTGTATTATAAAATCTTAATAAATCCATTTGATTTAAAGTGAAATCAAATACAGGCGTTTCTATACCTGGATAACTACCTGTGAAAATAAAACCTTCATCATAATATGCAGATTGAGTAAGAGACATTTTTATAGTTCTTGGATCTATTGCAACCCAACATGTATCTCGATCTGTTATACTTGTTATAAACTCTACAGAATCAACTGTCCCTCCTCCATTTGGATTAAATTGAACCTCAGATAAACTATTAACAACAACAATATCATCTGCAACCCAGTCAGAGTAAGTACTACTTGGTAAATTAATAGTGAATTTATAGTTAGAAACTGATTGTGGTATTTGAAATTCTGGTACATTATAGAATACATTATTTCTTGCTGAGGTATTTCTTACTTGTAAAGATATATTTACCGCCGCTGTAGAAGACCCACCTACTACAGAACTTCCAGTTATTTGTAGTAATAAAGGTGCAAATGCATTAGGTTTATATAGATCTAAATCAGAATTATTTATTGTCCAATAATTAGTATTTCCTGGAGATAAAGGTGTTGTAGAAGGTATAGTAACTGAGCTGGTAACTTGTATAGGTTCATCTAATACGTAATTCATACTTCCACTACCTCCTACATTAAATAAAATAGGGCTGTATCTATATCCACCTTCATATATAGTAAATGTATTATTATCTGTTAGTTTTTGAATATAAGGATTTGTATTATCATAATCAAATAAAGAAACATCTAAAGTTTCTCCTGATTTAAATACATTTTGAGTTGTAAATATATTATTATTTAATTTAGTTAAATCTAATACGTTTTCATCATTATCTATAAAATATTTAATTTGGGCATTAGCTCTTCGAGGTAATTGAAAAGATGAAGAATATATGTCAATTAAATAAGCATATTGATATTTTATTTTATCTATAGTTGCAGTTTTACCATATGAAATATCTCCTGCAGTATATACATTATATTGAGCACTATTAATTGTAGATCCAACATATCTAGGATATATAGACCTTTTTAAATTATAGTTATAGTCTTGAACGTAAGCGTAAGGATTATTAGGATTCGTATATGAAGCGTAGTTATTAATCTGAGAATTATTTATAGATTGAGTTACTATTCCATAGTTAACTGGTATAGTTTGATCGGCATTATAATCTAAATCCCAAAGTATTTGAGATCTTACTGATTGACTAACATTTTGATATAGTGCTCCTAATGAATAAGTTACAAATAAAGAACTTGAAGGAAGCTGTGATATTTCAAATTGAGGAAATTCTTGACCGCTTGTTACTACTATTGTAGAACCACTAAATTCACCATTATATTTTTCTATTCCATCAGAACTTATAAATTGAACTGATCCTGAAGGAGTCATTATACTTCCTGTAAATGAAGTAGATCCTATAACAGATCCACCATCAGAACCTGAAATAAATGCTGTATCTATCGATTGAGAATAATCGTTAAAAGTTACATCAGGTTCATGACGAGCATATTTATTTCTCTCTAACATGTGTGACTTAACTATTATACCAGTAGAGAGATTAGCTCTAGCAGGAACATAGTCTTTAATCATTTTAAATAGAGAGTTATTATAAAACTTGATTAATCTTATGTATTCCCAAATACTATTTTTTTGTGTATAAGAACTAAAATATGTTTCATTAAAATCTACTAAAGGAGTATAAGATGCAGAATATTGATATTCTGGAGCTCCTATTAATTGATCTATACTAAAATATCCTTGAGAAGAAACTATATTACTATTAATTGTATCTGCTGGTGAAAATCCTACTTCTATATTTGTAGTATTGATCCTATTAATATTTTGATAATATTGTAAACTTGCTTCCGGATGCAATAATGAAGAAGATAAAGTTAAACTACCAGTTACATTTCCACCACTTCCTGTTACTATAGATACTTTATAAGTAGATGAATCTAAATCAAATACTCCATCTACAGAATTTATAGGAGTTCCCCCAAATTCTCTAACAGTTAATATATCATCAGGAATACCAAAAGTACTAATAAGCGCTTTTACACCTCTTTCTGTACCTTTACTTTTTAGTAAGTAGGGTAAATTATGATAGAGTCTTTTATATAATTCTTGTTGAATCTCTTTTGCAGAAAGCGTTTCTAAACTTGAAGTAACATACTTTCCTCCAATTGAAGTTATTTTTTCTGATCCTGTTGGAGGAAGTAAAGATCCATCTGCATTGATTCCAAACAACGTATAATAGAGGTTATCTGATACGTTTGAATTTGTATATAACTGAATGCCAAGACCTTTCAGTGCGTCTCCAACAACGTCTAATGATATTCCTGTATCAGGATTATTGGTGGCATTGTATCTATTAGAAAGATCTTTATAGTAGATCCATATATTATCAAAGTGTTGGCCAATCATATCCATAAAGGTAATGAAAGGCTGATTGTTTGAATCATCTAATAAGTACTGAGGTATTGAATTATGTAGTAGATCTTTATTTGTAGAATCATAATAAGATGCACTAAATAATAAAGATTGAGTAGTTGCCGTTGGAACTGCACTAGTTGATCCTAAAAAGTTACTAACTTGAGAAGACGTTACTGAATATAATTGATAAGGTTGGGTTGTTGTAGATTTAGGCCAAGCAAAACTTGATGAATTAAAATACAAAAAGTATTCATAAGTATCAAATTTTTCTATAATATTATCTATAGCTTGTTGAGCAGAATCTATAGAATTTGATTTATAAGATGAATTTCCTGAACCTCCTGCAATTATAGATTGATTAGATTGTTGCTGTTTATATTGTTCTATCAATCCAACTTTATAAACAAAATTGTTTACTCTTTCCGTTGCACTTGAAAAATGCACAAAGTTTGTAAAGTTAGTATAATCTACGTTTATAGCTACAGATCTATCTTGATAATAGCTTAATAATTTTTGATAAGAAGAACTTACTGGGCTCGCTAATAAATTATCGTAGTTATAATATGGAGTAGTTTGGCCGTTTTTATCATTTATTTGAACATTAAAATTAGGACCTCTTAATCTATTTACTTGATCTATATTTTCTGCTTCTACAGTAATAGATACATTATAACTTACTGATTCTGCAACTTTATCTACTATCCACAATTGAGATTTTAAATCAAAATCTGCATCTAGTGGCTCATATAGTTTTATTAATAAATAAGATCCATCTTCATCTTCTGTATATGATACATTACTTGCTATTATAGTTTGATTATTACCTAAATTCAAATAGAATACAGGATAATAATTTTTATTACTTATGTAAGATTGATATTGAGAAAAGCCATTTAAAATACTATCATCACTTATTGTTTGCGATGCTAATTTTAATTCAGTTCTTGATGGAGATATTTCTTTAATCCAATAAAAAGTACCAAATGCAGAATTAAATAATCTTTTATAAAAATTATATTGTATATTTAAATTACCTCTATTATATCCTCTATTTTTTAAATCTTTTTCTGGATCTAAAGTTAATACAGAATAGGTATTATTTTTTGGATTTGCTGTTAAATAAGGATAATAATCAAATGCATCATAATCAAAATCTAATAGATTATTATTTTCATCGTAGATATATAATTCTAAATAATCTTCTGGTGCGCCAAATTGACTATTTATAAAATTAGAAGTTACTAATTGTTTATCTAATGGAGTTAAGTCTTGAGATTGAAATCCCTCCCCTGAATATGTTATATTAACTAATTCCATTATATTATATCATTAATATTTGCAAACGATTGATTAATATCTAAAAGCTGTTGGCGTAAAGAATTTATCTCTTCTATTAGTGCTTGTTTTTCTGCATCTATTACAGATCCTCCTATATATTGTTGACTTGTTTCAACTAAATATGTATGAGAGTTAATAGTACCATCAACAGGTATAGTAAAAAATAATTGGTCGTAGTATTCAAAAAACTGATCAACTGTTATCTCAGTAGTTGGAGCTTCAACAACAGCAGGTTGTAATAGTTCAGTAAAATTAGTATTTATAGCTTTACTGTACGTATTAAGTCCATAAATCTCCTTAACCATTTCTACATTCGCCATTATCTAGTAACTTTAAATATTAAATTATTATCTATTTCATAAGATGAACCGTCAGATAGTACTGTTTTAATTAATATCTTATAATACCTTTCTGGCTCTAATCCGTTCATATATAAGTTAAAGTAACTATTTATTCCATCACAGCTAATCTTTGTATACGAAGTGTCATAATCTATCAGTATATCATTTGTCTTTACATCTTGCAAAGCCCAATAAGATGTTTGAGGGAGAGCCTTATTAGTGATGTAAATAGAGGATGTAGTAAATGTTCTTACAGGATATTTGTCCCTTGAATTTATATTAAACCTGTATTTTCCTGTACCATATTTGTAAGTATCTAAATTATTAGATAGCGTAATTACACTGTCGGTACTATTAATTACAGATAAACTTCCTGTAGAATATGAACTATCATCCCACTTTATTTCCAATGTCGGAGGATATATTGTGTGTGTATCAACTGAGAAGAAGCTTAATCCTATATAGCTTCCTGAATTTTGTTCAATTGCATTAGTATGTTTAGCTATAAATCCATAGTTTGATCTAGAACCACTAAACCAAGTATCAACTATAGAGCTAACATCTACATTTATATCTTTATTATCTGGATAATTAAATGATTGTGTAACTACTAAATTTGTAAACGATCCACCACCAGGAGTTAAATAAAATGCACCATTTCCCCATTGATTAGAAGCTGTTGTAAATTGATTAGGACTATACCAACATGCACCGTTTCTAGTCTCAGGAGAGTCTCCAAACTTTCCTGTTCCCATTTCCCAAGACTGAGAAACTTGTCTAAATTCTAAACTATATGTTGTATTTAAATTCTCAGCAGTAGCTAAAAATAATCTTAAATTAGTTTTCCATGATCCTGTAGTGTAGGTTTTTAATATAGCAATATCTGAATCAGAAAAAGATATAATAGCTCTTCTTAAATTGTCTTGAAGTAAAGGTTCAGAGGGAACAGGATCTACAAAATAGTTAGACGGATTATCTGAATTCTTAACTGATATTTCTAGTATTTCATCAAGACCTGTATTAGCGGCAGGACTACTTGAATATAAAGTAGCATCAGAAGAAGCAAATATTTTATATACGGCCATTTTTTATTTTTTTACATTGTTACTACACGACCTTGAATATCTGTATTAGGGAATTTTACTTCAAATATAGAAGGATCTAAAGAAGGATAAATAACACCATTTAAAGAGCCTGCTGATATATCGTAAGAGTATTTTGAATATCCATCAGCTTCACCAGATTTATTTACTATCCTCACATCTTTTACTGTTTGAACTCCTTCAACTACATCTAATAAAGAATAGATGTCTCCTAATATAATTGGTTCATTTATTTGCCAATTATTTATATTAAAAAAGTCTTGTAAAGTTAATATACATCTAGCAATTACATCTTGACCAGTGTAATTAGGTCTAATTATAATTTCAAAATTGCAGCCTATATTAATTACATAACCAGGTTTAATATTAATGGCATCAGTCATCATTCTATAATCTGACAAATATGTTTGTAGATTTTGAAGTAACGCTGGTGAAGGATCTGCTATATTATTATTAGCATCAAGACCTAATACATAAAGACTAACTAATACTTGATCTTTTTGACTAAAATCACCTTGCATGTAATTATTGAATGTTGCGTCATCTTTAGTTATATATGCCTTTGATATTTTACCATATTGAGGAGGCATACTAAGAGTTCTCGCCAAATAATCTTCTTGAGTAACTGCTCTATATTGAGTAGGAAATTCTGCTGCAATATTCATTCTAAGTTCATCTACAGTGTCACCGTCGCCACCTCCTGAAGCAGGATCTACATTATTTACTACTATAGTATTTTGATAGGTTGTATTTCCTGTTACTGTATAAGATACAATTTGAGTTAATTGATTACTTAAAGCATTTGCAGAAGCACCGCCACCCACTAAATATTGAAATGATATACTTGTATTTTTTGGAGCTAATCCATATGTTTGAGTTGTAACAAAGTTTGTTGGATCAAATGAACTAGATAGAGTGCTAAGTCCACCACCAGTTAAACCAACACTTACATTATTAGGATTAGGAAGTACCGCTGTATCGGCAACTGAATTGATACCAGGACCAAATTCTATTTCTAAAGAACCATCAGCTCTAAATCTAGATGTGAACCTTCTAGGCACAGATAACTTCTGTATCATATAAGGAACCTGATTCTGGAATTGATATAATGATGGATAGTTAGCTGCAGTATTTTGTACTGGCTTTAATATATAATCTTGAGCTAAGTAAGGAACTTCATACCAAGTATTACCGTCAGAATCTTTTGCTTCTAATATTGTAATAATAGAACTATCTGATATATTTACGGTTGCAAATCTTTGTGGAGATGAAAAACTAAAAGTTTGAGTTTTAGTTTGTCCTGATAAAGCTTGAACAGTCTTTTTTAGAAGATAAGATGTAGGAACATTACTTCCATTTATTGTATATACTTCTACTGTAGTCGGATCTAAAGAAGAAGATGATGCAAAATTAACTTTTTGAGGAGTATAAAATATTACAGAGCTATTTACATTTGATTTAACTTGCATTCCCTGCTCTATAGTCATTGCATAAGTAAAGTCAGGAGCTACATTGCTACCACCAAGACTAACCGCAGGTAATTGTTGATATACATCAAGATTCACTATAGCTGCAGAAGTTATTTTAGGTCTATAACCTAACATGTAAGCTAAGGTAAATAAATTACCTTTTTGTTTAGCATATTGTAAAAATGTTTCTTGTAGTTGATTGTCTAAATAAAATGAAAGCACATCTCCTACATAAGAAGCCATATCAATAAACATACTACCAGGTGATGCCTGAGTAAAGTCATTGTACGCAGTAGGATAGTATGCTCTTGCATATTCTATTAGATCTGCTTTTAAAGAAGCAAAATCTTTGTTTAAATATTTAATGTCAACTTGGTTAGCCATTTCTACATGTTTTGTATAGTCAATACAACCGAATCATTTTCATTTGATCTTAATAGTCTATAACTAAATTTTATATTGATTGAATTATAATCAGGACTTCCTATAATATCTAAAGTAGTAACTTGAACTTGAGGGAATTGATTTTCCATTTGAGTTCTTATAGACTGCTTAATTTCTTCAAAAGATGCTTGATCTATTTGTTCAAATAACCTAGCTCTAAGACCAGCCCCAAAAGTAGGATTAAAAACTCTTTCTCTAGGATCAGTTAATAAAAAATTAATAATATTATATTTTATTTGATCCTTGGTAGTGTATACAGACGAAAATACATTTTCAGCATCAAAAGGGATTTTTACCCCAATTGCTGTTGATGGCTTAAAATCTAATGGCGATATTTGTTTTAATCCGTAAGCCATTATATTTGTCCTTGTTCTTTAAGTTTTGTCATAAGGCCTGTAAAGTCTGGAACCTCGTTTATTTGTACAGCATCCAAGTTTGAACTCGCTCTTGCTGTTCCTAACATACCTTCTACACTACCGACCTTAACTTCTTTAGGTTGGAAAGCTAGTCCTGGGTGTATATTATCTGAAGTCATATTAAAGTCTTCATTTAACATATTTTGGGCAGTATCATTTAAGAATGCTGCCATAGGATTGTTTCCTGTAAATTTAATAGGTTTAGGAATAGCAGTGTTCAAAGTACCAGGTATTTTTGATTTTACCTGTTCTTGTAAGCTCTTTTTAGGGTCTGCCATAGGAGTTTTTTTAACCTCACTTAATAGTTTAGGAAGTTCTTCTTTAAGAACAGCTCTGAGCTCTTCTCTTATTAGTTTTCTTAATTGATCTACTTGTCCCATATCTTATAAATATTATTTTATACCATTTTTAAGTTTATTTATCTCTTTATCTATTTGTGATATTTTATTTAGTGTTATAATCTGAATTGCAGGGCCTCCGGTTAATAATAATAGCTTAAGCTTTCTTTTTTCATCTTCTAACTCCTCTATTTTTAATTTAGTAGTTTCCTTTTCTTTTTGTTTTACTATATTATTTGTATATTTACTAGAAGGATCTGTGCTTTTTAAGTTACTAGTAAGGGATTGGTTTTGTTTAATTAAAATCTTTCTCATCCTTTTTCTTAAAGCTTTGCCTCCTGGTAGATTATTTATAAATGATTGAAGTCCTAATTCCTGTTCATTTTCTTCTAAATTATTTAAATCAACTGTAGACAATTCTATTGAATCAAGTGAAAGATCTTGTTCATCCAAGTACTTTAAAGATTCAGAAATAGTTACTGTATCTTCAGGAGATAGTGAATCTAGTCCAGTTTTAACTAGTCCCTTTGAAGATAATATTAATTTTACTTCATTAATTATAATTAAATCTAAAGAAGCAAAAGTTGGGGTAGATTGAGCTACTATATATCCATTAGTATCTCTTGCTATTCCATATCTTCTTTTAATACTTATTCCTTCATCAGTTACTTCTTCATTAACTATTTCTATTACATATTCACCAAAAGTTCTATTTATTCTATCTTGTGCATTATTATATTTATCTAAAAAGTCTTGAAGTCCATTTACAGTACTAGATAAATTATCTATAGTTGTTTGAATTTCTGCTTTTAAATCAGATGGAGCATTTACACAATTTTCTAAATTTAGTAATATTAAATTTAATTTTTGTATAATATCATAGATTCCTATTATCATTGTTTGAACTAATCCTGCTATAGCTCCTAATAATATGTTTATTTGTCCTAATCTTTTTACTAATTTCTTTTTACCTCTTTCTTCAAAAATTTCTATTACACTAAAACTAAATCCTGTTTGAACACCAGACGGCAGGAAAAAAGCTGGTATTCCAAGTGCTATAAAAAACGCAACTAAAAAATCATAGACTCTAATTAATATAATAGCTATTTTTATTATTGCTTGAGAAGTAACTATATAAGATAGAAGTTTAGTTCCTAAAGAATTTAAATTATTAGCCGCTTTTAATATCTGTTTTAATAAAGGTATTAATTTTGTAGGAGTTATAATTTTATTTATTTTTTCTATTTGTTTTTGAACGTCTCCTCCTAATATAGAATCAGCAAGATTAACAAAAGAAGCTGGTGTATTTAATCCCTGTATAGCTATTGTATAAACTCTAATTTGATCTATTGTTCTTATTATTTTTTGTAATTCCTCATTTGGAATTTGTCTAAGATCAGTATATCTATTAAATAAACTTAAAGCATTAGTTAAAAAATTTGAAGCAACAGAAAGAGACGGAAAGGCTTTATTTAATTCTGGATTGCTTATAGGAAAGTTAGGATTATTAGTAAGATTAAATATTTCTGTTATATCCTTAGTTAAATTATATAATCCAAATTTACTATCTGGATTTTTTGCATCTCCATAACTAGTATAGTAATCGTCTATTTTTTTCTGTACATCATATGCAGCTTTTTGAAGTCTCCATTTAGATAGAGCAAAAGGATTATCTGATGGAGGCTGTTCATTAGGATTAAATTGTTTACCACCTGGTATTTCATTTATTGCATAACTTAATAAGTTACACATATCAACTTCTGCTACATCTTGTAATATGTTAGTAATACCTCTATCAATTGCTCTAGTTATAGGATTACTACTATTTTGTCTTTGAAATTTACCATATATAATACCTAAAACAGATCCTTGCGCTTTTATTATAAACTTATAAATTACAGCTATTACTTTTTCTAATCCTTTTGCAGTTGTTGTATTGGTATTTAATTTAGGATCTCCAAAATTTACAAATCCTTTTTGCCATTTTGCTTTTTGATCAGCGGAGGCATTATTAAAACTAGCAATAGCTGTAGGATTTATAGGAGGTATCATATTATCTAGTATATGTTCTTTTAGATAATATTTGTGATTCACCAACTAAAAAACCTCTAAGTCTTTCTGCTTCTTGAGAAATAGCTTGGCCAGCACCAGCAATTATTCCCATACTGGCTCCTAGATTAGATTCAGAAACATTTGAAAGCTGATCTCCAACACTTTTTAATACTGATAGTAAAATTGTTAGTTGTGTATTAAGAGTCCTTCCTAAAACTAAAGGTTCACCTAATGCTTCAGCATCATTGCCTAATTCTATTTTATTAGTATAAATTAAAACTTTATCATTAGCATCTAAGTTTATAGTTTTAGTAGAAGATAATGATACGGCTTGTTTACCAAATAAAAATATAGAATCATTTTTAGAATGTAATAATACTCTATCAGATGATAATATTATTTGATCACCCTTATATGGAAAATCTGGTTTATATGTTGGAGTTATTGCCATTATCCGTTAGATTTTTTATCTTGATCTACAGCTGATGTAAATTGATTAGATACTGGTTTAGTATTTATTTTTAAAGTTGAATCTACAATAGGGTTTCTATTGTCTGTTAAGTTTCTTCTAACTACAAATGATTTTAATGGAAAGTTTATTAGATCTGGTATATTTATTTCTTGAGTACTTGTTAAATATATTGAGGATCCATCTTTATTTATATCTTCAACTATAGAATCAAATTTATTTCTAACAACTCTATCTCCTTGTCTATTTGTTATAATAGTTATTGGATCTCCATTTTTTGTTTTTTTTGAAATCTCTGTAGTTTCATTAAGTTTTGCTAAAGTGGGTGAATTTTTTGACCAAGTATTTTCATTACTTAATACAGAAACTGTACTTCCAAATCTAATAGATTGACCAAACCTAGCTTGAATAATGGTGTCTCCTTCAAAAGGTTGTAGATCTTTTATTTCTGGATTTTCTTCAAAAGTATATCCTAAAGGAAGTGGTTTACTTTTAGTAGCATTACCTGAATATCCTGGCTTATTAGCAGAACTATTTAGATATTCTGCCCATTCTTGCATATTTGGAAATGCATTATGGTTTGGATTTTTCCACATACCATAAGCTGGCATATAATAATACTGTTGTTTTGTTGCACCATCATTTAATTTTATAGAAGGGCCAACAATAATTAAAACTATTTCGTTTACTAAGGGAATCTGTTTAATAAAATACCATATTGGATGTGCTGGTTCAGATACTTCTTTTGATTTTGAAGTTGAATAAGGAGAATATAGTAATTCAAATTTTATAGCTCCTATATCAGATGGAGATTTATAATTAAGATCTTTTTTACCTGCGGGTGTGTTTGGCCCTAATACAACAGACTTAACCCTTCCAATTTGGAAGTATTGCCCTTTTGAAAATCCTAAATCAGAATCAAATTTTGGTCCAAATGTATATGCCATTATACGCTAGGTAGTTGTTTAGGGTCTTTAATTACAATATTAGAAACCTCAGAAAATAGCTGTTCAATATCCTTTTCAGTAAGAACGCCAGAATCATCGGCATCACCAGCCTTTTTACTTTCAGCAGCTTTTTGGAAAAGATTAAGTAGTTTAAGAAGAACCTCGTCATTCTTTAAACTAGAGTCTATAAATCCTTTAAGTAAAGGTACAACTACAATAGCATCACCAGGAGTTTCAATCATATCGGCAAGCCTCATGATCTCATGTTTGATTGTAGAATCTTGATTTTTCTGCTTATCGTATACCTCTTCTACAAGATTGGCAATAGTTTTCCCTTTGAATATTTCCTTATCAAGTTCCATGACTTTTTAGAATAAATATTAATAGTCATTGTTTTCAAGATACTGATTAAGGATAGTTTTGTAGATAGTTTTTAGCTTTTTAATTACCTTTGTAATGGTATTTGACTGAGTGTCTGCCATCTCTTTAACATAGATAAAAACAGCCTTTTTATTAAAAATGTCTATATTTTCCCTTTTCTTGAATATCTCTAGGATAGCATCAGCGACCTTTAGCTCCTCTGTTTTGTCAAATAGCTCTAATAAATTGTCATCTACATATTTGATAAAAAGCTCGACCACGTCTAGCTTATCTAGCTCTGGTTCTGGTTCTTTAACAAGGATGCTATTTAGAAGGGCGTTGTCATCACTTTGTTCGCCAATCTCTGATTTTGCTACAAGTTTCTTGTAATTCTTTTGGTTATATATAATCAAATACCTTTTGGCAATTGTACCAAAATAAGAAAATGCCTTACCTTTAGACTGATCGTAAAGGTCTAATTTTTGCAAAAGAAATGATATTACTTCATACTTAAGATCTTCTATATTATCGACCTCAGTATAATAGAACTTAAATGTATGAATGATATTCTCTACTAGTTTATAAAACCCGTAGTGAATGTCTTGATTGTAAATCCTATTTCTTTCGTCTTGATTTTTTGTAGACCTATACCTTAGAATAGCCTCTTCCGTTTCAGAAGTAAAGTAATTATTTTTTGTTTTTGGCTTTCTTTTTCTAGGATCTCCTTTCTTAGTTAGTAACACCTCTTCCTCATTCAATAGTATATCACTCATATTATTCTTCTATAAATTCGTTAATTCTAGTCTGCATCTGTTTAACATTTTCCATAAGACTTAAAAACTCAGGATCAGATTGAATCCATAATTTAGAATCAATTTCATTGGCACAAGTATTTATCTCTTTCATACACTCTTTAATATTGCCAATAAACACTTGTTGTCTAACAACCATAGATTCTAACTTTCTATTTTTTTGAAATAAATTCCAAACTACGTATCCTATAATGGATAAAATCCAAACTATAATGGCTATAATTCCTGTTGTCATAATATATTAATTTTAATTTGATTCAATTTTACTAGCCATCAAATCTGCTTGATGCAATATATAAGCTATATTAGACCTCAATTCTGTATCTTTATTGTAGGTAATATAATACTGCTTATTTGCTTCTTCATACAAACCATCATGGAGTCTGATAGCTAAGAACTCGTTTTCTGAAACCTGAATACCATACTTCTGAAGTACGAATAAACTTCTTTCTGCAATTCTCATATGAGGTATAGCAGGGTTGTAATTGAACATAAGACCTTGATTTTCCCTGTGCCATTGTGATTGGTTAGGAATATAAACTGGTTCATCATTTGTACCTAGTTTACCAAGATCGTGATTAAGTGCTGAGAAAGCTAACTCTTCTGTTGTATAATTTTTACTCTGGCCAAACTTATCCCAAACCTTTTCAAATACCAAAGCTGCCTCAGTAACTCTGTTAACATGATCTAAATAACCACCAGCAAATGCATTGTGATGACTTATTTTAGTAGAGGCAGGAGAAGTAGCTAAAGTCTCTTCAATATCTTTATACATTTCAAGAAGCTTATCTTTCCTAGGACCAGAAATATATTTATCAATTAAAGAATAAAACTTGGCTAAATTATCAGCCATTTGTTCAATGCTTAACTTTTTCATAACTTATTTTATTTAGAATTCATTTTCACTATTTATCAAGACTTCAATTTCTTCTATTTTATATTTTATTTTATCTAAATGAGAATTGATTTCATCTTGAGGTCTAGAAGTGGATACTAAAGCTCTTTGGGAATTTATTAAATTGTTTAATTCGAATATTTTCCTTAATATTAATTGTTTGTATTTCATACTATAAATTTACAACTTTATTGTGTACTCTATCAATTGATCTATAGAGTGAAATGCTTTGCCTTTAACTTTATTATTAAAAATAATTTTTTTACTTATATCTTCATATGTATTTGCTACATAGATTATCTCTTCTATAATAGAAGCATTTAACATTTTTAATACTATAGGATAGTTAGAACAGCCTGTTAAATCTTCAATAGAATCACAAATTTCCGTATCCGATTTACAAACTTCATATTCGTAATCAATATAGTTATTATTTAATTCCTGTTTTAATTTTTGGCACTTACTACAACCTTCTAATATTAATAATTTAATCTTGTTCATAAAATTCTTTATCTATTTTTTGCATAATTTCATACCACATGCTTTTTTCTTCATCTTTCATAGTATCAAATGTCATTGATAAATAAATATATAGTGCATCTAATTGCTCTTCTGTTAATTTATCTCCATCTATTTGAAAATCTTCTGCTTGCATAATAGCTAGTTTAAAGGTATTTATCCTTTTTTTAGAGTGTAATTGACTTTGTTTTTCATCTGTAGCTTATATCTAAAACCCTTTAGCGGACTAAACCGTCGGATAT
>Ga0164292_10000147_pt1 | contig 47621 bp, 40 predicted proteins | sample GEODES117metaG_FD_111486 | JGI IMG/M metagenome (GOLD analysis project Ga0164292, IMG submission 111486) | Eutrophic lake water microbial communities from Lake Mendota, Wisconsin, USA - GEODES117 metaG | ecosystem: Environmental > Aquatic > Freshwater > Lake | place: USA: Lake Mendota... | reverse complement strand
TGGATGGCCGCATCAGTTATGATCTGGCGGGCTATTTTACCCAGGTCCGCGACATGCAGTTCTTCGAATTCTTCGTGGGCGGCTTTGGCCTGCTGCGCGTGGTGTCGAACATCGACAAGGTCGATCTGTGGGGCGCCGAACTCAACCTGAATGCCAAGATCGTCGATGGCTGGACGGTGTTTGCCAGCGGCAACATCACCGACAGCGAGATCAAGGCCAATCGAAGCCGGCCGGATACGCTGGGCAACAAGAGCCCCTATACCGCCGATTACACCCTGAACGTCGGCACACAGGTGAGTGTGCCGGTTAGCGACGCCCTGAAAGCCAATTTCCGTGCCGATTACCGCCTGACCGGGCCGACCTGGTTCCACAGCGTGCAGGATCAGGAAAAGCCAACGCTTTTCAGCGGTTTGCTGCCGATTTCGGCGCTGCAACTGCCGGCGGTGGTGGGCAACGCGCGTTATGACGTGACCCGTCGCGATGCGTTCGGCGTCGTCAATCTGCGCGCCGGTATCGAAGGCAAGAACTGGCAAGTATCGGTGTTTGCAAACAATCTGCTCGACAAGATGTGGCTGAACGAGGTGATCCCGGCGATCGAGTTTGGTGGATCTTTCATTTCACCCGGCCAGCGCCGCATTATTGGCGGTGAAGTCAGTTTCAAGTTCTGATATTTATTACAGCTAAGGGCCGCCTCCCCCCGGGGTCGGCTCACTTGGCGGGGAGGGCCTACCCGGCCCGTCGCTCCACCCCCACCCAGGAGCGACGGGCCGTTTGATTCTTGGGTACGGCGGTTGGGAAGCGGCCTGATTGCGCCCGATCCACCACGCGGCAGCGACAGAATAACGGGGCTCCGAATCACGTCAGGGGCGACGGGGTAAACCAGCGAAGATCAGGCGAAGTTGAAGCTGATCGAAATGCGATCCACCTTGGCGGCGCTGGGCATCACCTCGTGGCGCAGCCAGCTTTCCCACAGCAGCAGATCGCCCGCCGCTGGTTCGACATGGACGAAATTGCGGCTCTCGGCAGGCGCATCGGCGCTGCGCGGGGGGCTGTGCATCAGCATCGGCAGGCGCGGGTCTTCGAAGCGGATGCTACCGGCGCCAGCGGGCACCTCCACATAGAGTGTGCCTGAAATGATGCTGTGCGGGTGGATGTGCCCGCTGTGGCCGCCGCCGGGCTTGAGGATATTGACCCAAAGGCTGTCGAGCTTTGGTTTGCGCCCCGCAAGATCGAGATGGGCGGCCGCCGCAAAGCCACTGGCCTGTTTCACCAGCCAGCGCGACAGATCGCCAAAGGCCGGATCGCGCGCCGGCAGATCGTTGAGCGAGGCATAGCTGGTGTAGCCGCGATAGCGGTTGTCGCGGCTCCAGCGGCGGCCGGCGCTGTCGTCCTCGGCCAGCGTCCGGCAACTGTGGGCCAGATCGGCCAGCAGCGCGGCATCATCAAGCCGGCCCTGCCAGAGCGGGGTGGGGAACAAATGCTGCATTGCCATGCCCGCCCCATGGCGGCTTCGCGCCTGGCCGGCAAGCCCGCAGGTCAAAACATCCGAAATGGACGCAGCGCGATTGCCGCACGCAAGCTTCACCCCAGTGCAGCCGTTACCGGCCTTGGACAGGGTTTCCGCCAGCACGGCGGAACCGCTGCCAGCCGGGCGACCGATCATGGGCCGCCCGGCGGACAGCACGGGAGACACAGGAATGACGCCGATCCGATTGCGCCCGACGATGATGGCCGGCCTGGCCGTGATGGCCCTGGCCAATGCCGCCAGTGCGCAACAGGTGATCACCCTGACCCCGACCAGCAACCAGACGGTCGTGCTGGCCAGCGTGCGGCCGGGCGACACGCTGCGCATTACCGGCACATTCGCCAACCCGCTGGTGCTGCGCAATCGTGATTTCGGCAATGTGCAGGTGGATGCCCGCGACGCCGTGTTCCAGAGCGGGCTGGTGCTGAACAACGTGCACAATCTGGCGTTTTCCGGCGGCACCTATGGCCGCGCCGATCTTGATCTGCGCGCCTGGCACACGGTGCAGGTGCAGTTCAGCAGCAACATCAGCCTGGCGCAGGGCCTGTTTCTGGGCAACCGCGACAATCGTGGTTCCGGCCTGCTGGTGGTGCAATCCCACCAGGTGACGGTTCGGGATTCGCAGTTCACCGGCCATGGTACCGGCATGGGCGTGCGCAGTTCCACCGGCGTGCTGGTGACGCGCAACAGCATTACTGGCAGCTTCGCCGATGGCATCAACGTGGTGGACAGCCAGCGCGTGATCGTTTCATCGAACAGCTGTTCGGCCTTCACGCCGGGCGTTGGTTCGCACCCCGATTGCATCCAGCTGTGGAGCCTGAATGGCCGGCCGCTGCAATCCGATATCGCCATTCTGAACAACAGCGCCATCGGCAACATGCAGGCGTTCGTGTCGTTCGATCCGCGCACCGGCAGCGGTGAACGGCTGATCTTTGCCGGCAACTATGCGGCTGTCACCTTCACTCATGGCGTGAGCTGCACCCGCTGCAACGACAGCATCTTCATCGACAACGTGCTGTCGAACCTGCCGGAAGCGCGCTGGGGCGCGCCCACGGTGCGCCTGACCGAAGGCTTGCGCAACATCGTGGCCAACAACCAGTCGTTTGATGTGCGCGGCCTCGCCGGCCAGCCCTGCTTTGCGCTGGCAGCACCCACCCGGTCCAGCTTCACGCCGGCCTGGGCAGACAGCGTTGGCAGTCAGATCAGCAGCCTGTTTGCCGCCGGATTCGGCAATCCGCCGGTCGCGGTGAGCAACGTGCCCGAACCGGCAACTTGGCTCATGCTGGGGCTGGGCTTCTTGGCGGTGGGACACCAGCTGCGCCAGCGGCATCGCGGCGGGCCAAAGTGGGTGATGGCCTGATTAGCCCACCAGGCTGCGCTGCATCATCACAATGTCGAGAGGCTTGCCGAACTTTTCGCCAATCTGTTTCAGCAGGCCGGCGCGTTCGAAGCCGCAGGATGCATGAAGGCTGATGGATGCATTGTTGCCAGGATCGCCGATCACCGCGATCAACTGCCGGAACCCGGCCGTTCGCGCCGCGCTGCTCACCGCCATCAGTAGAGCCTGGCCGATGCCGGTGCGCTGGGCATCGGGCGCCACATAGACGCTGGTTTCGCCGCAATAGCGGTAGGCCGGGCGATCCCGGAACTGGGTGACATAGGCATAGCCATCCACCTTGCCCATCGTCACATGCACCAGCCACGGCCAGCCATGCGATTTCACCTTCATCAGCCGCTGCGCCATTTCGGCCGCAGACGGCGGTTCGATCTCGAAACTGGCGGTGCCGTTCAGCACGGCGGGCGCATAGATGGCGGCCAGGGTCGGGGCATCTTCCATGCGGGCAGGACGGATGCTCATGCCGCTTCCAGCGCGCGTTCGGCCGGGCGGGCGAGCATGGTGCCACCGGGCCCGATTACCACCGGGCGGTTGATCAGGATGGGATCGGCCAGCATGGCGGCCAGGATGGTGGCGTCGTCCGCTTGCGGCAGGCCGCGTTCTTCCGCATCGGTGCCGCGCGTGCGCAGCAGGGCCTTGGCGCCGCCCACGGCCGCGGCCACGCCAGCCAGCGTTGCGGCATCGGGCGGGGTTTTCAGATATTCGATCACGTGCACATCATGGCCCTGTTCGTGCAGCAAGGCCAACGCACCCCGCGAGGTGCCACATTTGGGGTTATGCCAGATGGTGATAATGGCCATTTGCCGTGTTTTCGCCGCCAACCCCCTGGCCTGCCAAGGATTGGCGGCCTTGTTTTGCCGCAGTCTGACATGGGGTGGCTGGCGAAGTCCAGCGACCTCAGCCAGCGATTTTTGCTAGATAAGCCCGCGGCTGATCAGGCATTCCTGCACGGCCCGTTCGCCCATGTCGATGGCGGTGTTGGTGAAGGCCGAAGCCGACGCATCGGCATTGGCGATGGCCATGCGGCCAAAGCTCTGCCGGCCCAATATGTGTGGGCGCTGTTCATCGGGCACATCCGGATCGTCCAGCGTGTCATAGGTATAGCTGTAGCCATGCGGCCAGCGGTTGACGGTGATGCCGGCAATGTCGCGCGCCGCCTCGAAACCGGCGCTGCCCAGCATGCGCTGCAGCTGGCTCCTAATTTCGCGTTCGATGGTGGTGTAGTCGGTGGCCAGCATGTCGGCACGGCCGATGCGGTTCTGTTCCTTGCGTGGGCTTCCGGGGCTGTTGGGATTGCGCACCATGTGCAGCACGACCGGTTCATCCGGCGTCTGCGCGCTGCGATAACCGCCGATCGCCATTGGCGTGTCGAGCGCGGTGGTGGTGTGATAGCCGTTGGGCGCATGGATGGCCTTGATGCCCAGCTTCGCCCACGCCTTCCAGTCGCGCAGCAGCACGTTGGTATATTGCATCGGCACCTTTGACGGATAGAGCAGCGCCGCCTTCTGCGCCTGCGGCAGGCTGGGCACGATGAACGGGATGATGTTGTTGAAACAGGCCAGGATCACATTGGCCGCCGTCACCGCGACGCGCTGGCCATCCTTCACATACACCACGCGCGCCGCCTTTTCGGTGCTGCGCGTCACCGGCCCCAGATGTTCGGCGCGGATCACCATGCTCGAAAGCCGGATGCGCACCGCATTCTTCGCATTGTCGAGCGCGGCATAATTGGCCGGCGCCAGCACGACGCTTTCCTGATCGAGCTTGCCCGGAAACACGCCCGGCACCAGCGCCGACACCAGCAGCCGCGCCACCGATGCATTGCCATCGGGCCAGTGAAAATGCTGGGCTTCGGCGTGAATCTGGCCGGGCAGGGTCATGCCGGCAAAGCCCGGCGCGCGCTTGCTCAAGGCGGCTTCCCAGGCCGGCAGCGTGTCCACCCGCTTGTTGTTGCGATAGCCCTGGCCGGTGAAGAAGGGCAGGCATTCGGGCAGCATGCCGGCATGTTTCAGCAGATAATCCTGATAGCTCATGGCCTTGAGCGCCGCCGCCTTTGCCTCTGGATCAAGGCCGGGGAGATGATCCTTCACTTGCGTGTGCAGGCGCGTCAGGTCAGCGCGGACGGCGGGCGAGAGCGGGGCTTCGGCGAAGAATTGTGGCCACGGTTTCTTGCCCGTGCCGGTGACCAATTTGTCGTTCAGGAAATGCTGCCGGTCAAAGAAAGTGGCGTTGCCCAGCCCGGCATAGGCCTTGGTCTCGAACCGCTCATAGCTGGCCAGATCGACACCCAGATCGGCCAGCAGCTTTTTCGACGTGAAGCTGTAAGGGAAGGGCGATTCAATGCTCATCGTGCCGCCATAGGCAAGGATAGTGCGGCCGCCGTAGTGGAACTCGTTGCGCTTGGCGTGGCCGCCGAAATCATCGTGATTGTCGAGGATCAGGATCTTGCGATCGTCGCCTAGCGCCTGCCGGTAGAAATGGGCCGCCGACAGTCCGGAAATGCCGCCGCCCACGATCACCAGATCATAATGTTCGCCGCTGTCATCCGCCGGAACCGCGCCGCCAAAACTGCCGTCGCGGGCCATGTGCGCGGTTTCGAAACTGCCGGGATATTGCCCGCGCAGGCCGGTTTTCAACGGGGGATAGTCGGGCGCTTCGGCCGCCCATGCCGGCAAGGATAGGCCAGACGCCGCGACACCAACCGCCACGCCGCTGATGAAATCCCGCCGCGCAATCGGCCGGTTCATCCCCAACGTCCGATCAGACCAATCGCTCATCACCTAGTTCCCCCTGCCGGCTCCGCCTCTCCGTCATCCCACGAGCGAGACAAGGCCCTGCACACATGCTAGCATCCCGCCATCGCAGTGCAAGGAGGGGCCGATGCGCCAGACCATCCCGTTGATCGCCGTCATGCTGGCTGCCGCCGTGCCCGTCGCCGCCCAGACCCCGGCAGCGCCGCCCGCTGCCAAACCCACCGAAACCTGCCGGGCCGACAGTCTGTTTCGCCAGCAGGATTTCACCGTTGGCGAATGGGATGTGTTTGCCGGCGACAAGAAGACCGCCGAAGTCTCCATGAAGCTGATCCTGAACGATTGCGTGATCGAGGAACGCTGGATGGTGCTCGACGCGGCCCGGGGCGGCAATGGCGTTGGCCTGTTCAACTATTCGCCTCTGCTGAAGAACTGGGGCTATTACTGGGCGACGGATACCGGGGCGACCACCAGTTTCCGCGGCAGCCTGATCAAGCCCGGCGAGATGCGTTATGTCACCGAACGGCCGCTGCCGAACGGCAAGGTGCGGCTGCGCCGCTGGACGCTGTTTGCCAAATCGGATGGCACCATCCGCGAACTTTCGGTGGGCACCGAAGATGGCGGCACGACCTGGACCACCGAATATGATCTGAAGTGGGTGCGACGGAAATAACAATGGGCAAAGTGCACTTGGGGGCTGGCCGATGCTGGATGATGACGCACTGGGCATGAACGCCCGCATCAGCCGCCGCGATTTCGTGAACGGAGCCGCGGTGGCGGTCGGCGCGCTCGGGGCCGGGGTGCCGGCACTGGGCGCAGCGCGAGCCGGGGGCCTGATCCCGCAAGACGAGACTTACCCCCCGTCCCGCACCGGGATGCGCGGCAGCCATCCGGGCTCGTTCGAAATGGCGCATGCGTTGCGCGACGGCCAGAAACCCGGCGACGCGCAGGATACGGGTGAGACCTATGATCTTGTCATCGTCGGCGGCGGGCTGAGCGGCCTGGCGGCAGCGCATTTCTATCGCAAGGCAGTGGGGCCGCAGGCACGCATCCTGATCCTTGATAATCACGATGATTTTGGCGGCCACGCCAAGCGCAACGAATATGTGGTGGATGGCAAATTCATCGTCATCAACGGCGGCACGCTGAATATCGAGTCGCCCGAACGCTACAACAAATGGGCGCGTTCGATCCTTGATGATCTCGGCATCGATCTGGAGCGCTACAAGGTCACCAATGATGCCAACAGCCGGCTCTATGCCGGGCTCGGCCTGCGGCGCGGCTATTTTTTCGAGAAGGAGCGTTGGGGCAAGGATCAACTGGTGGTGGCCGATCCGGCGCAGCGCGGCATGCGCGGGCCGCGGTTCGGCGCAGAGTTCCTCGCCCGCACGCCTCTTTCGCCAAAGGCCCGTGCCGACATGGCGCGGCTGCTTGCACCCGATCAGCCAGATTATCTGGCCAGCATGGATGTGACGGCAAAGAAGGCCTTCCTCGCCCGCACATCGCTGCAGGATTATTATACCCAAACAGTCGGCCTCGATGCCCAAGCGATGTGGTTCTTCATGACCATGGGCCGCGCCAGCTTCTGTGTCGGCGCCGATGCCACGCCGGCGCTGTTCGGCTGGGTGCAGGGCTATCCCGGTTTCTCCGGCCTTGGCCTAGGCCAGGTACCCGATGGCCTGTTTGCCGATCTGCACGGCGGCCACCACGGCCGCCAACGCGAAGGCAAGGAGTCCATTCATTTCCCCGATGGCAATGCCACGCTGGCCCGGCTGCTGGTGGCGGCACTGGTGCCTGGGGCGACGCCGGCGCGCACGCAGGAAGACATGGCAACCGCCCGCATCAATTATGCTGCGCTCGATGCGCCGGCGAACCCGGTGCGCATCCGGCTCTCCAGCCTCGTTCTCAACGTCAGCCACGATGGCGATGCGGCGAGCGCCAGCAACGCGACGGTGCGTTATGTGAAGGATGGCAAGCTGCAATCGGTGCGCGCGAAGGCGGTGCTGCTCGCCTGCTGGAACGAGGTGATCCCGCACGTCATGCCGGAATTGCCCGCCGCCCAGAAAGACGCGCTGCGCTATGGCACCAAGGGGCCGCTGGTCTATACGAATGTCGTGCTGCGCAACTGGCGCGCCTTCCACAAGCTCGGTGTGTCCAATTTCTATTGCCCAACCATGTTTCACGACACGGTGGCGCTCACCGAAGCTGCCAGACTGGGCGGCGTGGTCCACGCGCAAAGCCCGGACGAGCCGATCGCGCTGCATCTGACGCAATTTCCCGCCGAACCCGGCCTGCCGCGCCGCGAGCAGCACAAAATTGGCCGCGCCCGCCTGCTCGCCACCAGCTTCGAGGATTTCGAGCGCGAAACTCGTAGCCAATTGGCACGTTTGCTTGGCCCCGGCGGCTTTGATCCGGCGCGCGACATCGCCGCCATTACCGTCAACCGCTGGCCGCATGGCTACAGCTATACCTACAACAGCCTCACCGATCCGGTGGAGTGGGTCTATGCCCAAAGCCCCACCCGCCCCTGCGTCATCGGACGCCAGCCCTATGGCCTGGTTGCCATCGCCAATGCCGATGCCGCCGCCAGCCCGCACACTGATGCCGCGTTCGAGGAAGCCCACCGCGCTGTGAGCGAGATCGTCGAGCGGCAGACCTTCCCGTTCGTGCCCCGCACCGATTGAAGGCCGCCGGCCGCAGTGCCTGCCCCTGCCACCCCCAACAGCTTGGCCTGCCGCGCCCGGCGTGCCACTTGTGGCCCAAACACAAGGGAGTGACGCATATGGCCGGGCCGCTGCAGGGAATCAGGATCATCGAACTGGCCGGGATCGGGCCGGGGCCATTTGCCGGTATGATGCTGGCCGATCATGGCGCGGAAGTGATCCGGGTGGATCGGCCGGGCGCGCGGATCGATGCGCGTGATCCGCTGCTGCGCGGCCGACGGGTGATCGGGGTGGATCTGAAGAGTGACAAAGGCAGGGCGCTGGTGTTGGATCTGGTGAAATCCGCCGATGCGCTTTTCGAAGGTTTCCGCCCCGGCGTGACCGAGCGGCTGGGCCTGGGCCCGGCAGAATGCCACGCCGTCAATTCCAAGCTGGTATATGGCCGCATGACCGGCTGGGGCCAATTCGGGCCCTATGCCAACGCCGCCGGCCACGACATCAACTATATCGCGCTGGCCGGCGCCCTGCACGCCTATGGCCGGGCGGGCGAGAAGCCGACGCCGCCGATCAACATGGTCGGCGATTTCGGCGGCGGCGGCATGATGCTGGCGTTCGGCATGGTATCCGCGCTGCTGCACGCCAAGACCACCGGCCAGGGCCAGGTGATCGATTGCGCCATGACCGATGGTGCCGCCGCGTTGATGGCGATGATCTGGGGTTTCCGCGCCAACGGCATCTGGAAGGACGAGCGCGGCGTGAACCTGCTCGATACCGGCGCCCACATGTATGACACGTATGAATGCGCCGACGGTAAGTGGATCAGCATCGGCAGCCTGGAACCGCAATTCTATGCGCTGCTGCTGGAAAAGACCGGGTTGAAGGACGATGCCGATTTCGCCGCCCAGATGAATTCGGCGCATTGGCCGGCGCTGAAGGAGCGGCTGACGACGCTGTTCAAGACGCGCACCCGCGATGACTGGTGTGCGGACATGGAGATGACCGATGTGTGCTTCGCGCCCGTGCTGAGTATGAATGAAGCGCCGCACCACCCGCACAACGCGGCGCGCGGCACCTTCGTGGAAGCCGATGGCGTGATGCAGCCTGCGCCCGCCCCGCGCTATTCGGCCACCGTGAGCGATGCGCCGCGCATGACAAAGATGGCCGATACCGATGCGATCCTGGCCGAACTGGGGTACGACTCGGGCAAGGTGGAGGCCCTGAAGGCGGCCGGGACGGTGAGGTGAGGGTGAGGCTTTGACCCTCGCCCCCTTCGCCACGCACTGGCAGGCGTCACGCGGGCGGCTGCACTCGGAGGCGGCTTCGGCAACGCGCAGCCCGTTTGCGCGCGATCGCGACCGGATCATCCACGCCGGCGCGTTTCGGCGGCTGCGCTACAAGACGCAGGTATTTGTAGCCCCCGACGGCGATCATTTCCGCGTGCGCCTGACCCACAGCCTGGAAGTGGCGCAGATCGCCCGCAGCCTGGCCCGCGCGCTCAATGTGGACGAGGACCTGACCGAGGCGTTGGCACTGGCGCATGATCTGGGCCACCCGCCGTTCGGGCATAGCGGTGAGGATGCGCTGGAACTGGTGATGGCGCCGTGGGGTGGCTTTGATCACAACGGCCACGCCCTGCGCATCGTGACGAAACTGGAATGCCGGCACCCCGGGTTCGACGGGCTGAACCTGACGTGGGAAACGCTGGAAGGCCTGGCCAAGCACAATGGGCCGATTTATGAACCGGTCTGGGCGCTGGCCGGCGTCGATGCCGCTTGGCCTTTGGACCTGACCAGCCATGCCGGGCTGGAAGCGCAAATTGCGGCAATTGCCGACGATATTGCCTACGACAATCACGATCTGGATGATGGCATCCGCGCCGGCCTGTTTGGGATCGAGGATGTGGTAACCGCCGTGCCATTCGTCGCCGATTGCTGGGAGGCGGTGACGCGGCGTTGGCCCGGCATTTCGGCGCGGCGGCGGCTGGTGCCCGAGCTTGTGCGCGAACAGATCGGACGGATGGTGGAAGACCTGCTCGCCACCACGCGCGCCAGGCTGGCGGCAATCGATCCGCGAAGCGTCGAGGATGTTCGCGGCGCTGGCCATACGATTGCCGGCCTTTCGGACGGGCTTTCTGCCGAGGTTCGGGCGCTAAAGGCCTTCCTGCGTGAGCGCATGTATCGTGCGCCGGCGGTAGCGCGGCTGCGTGACCCATCGGAAGCAGTGGTTGAGGGGCTGTTTGCCGCGCTCCACGCCGATCCGGCGCGACTGCCTGGTGATTGGGCGAGCACCTGCCCGGCCGACGAACCGGCGCGTGCCCGGCATGTTGGTGATTTCGTGGCTGGCATGACGGATCGTTATGCGCTGAAACTATATCGTGAGCTGGTGGGGCCATCGCCCCTGCCCGAGGAGATGGTGACATGAGTGACGTGCAGGGTTTTGTGCATCCGAAATTCGAAGCCGTGCGCGGCGCCTTTGCCGCGGCCTTCGCGCGCGGTGATGATCTCGGGGCCAGTTTCGCCGCCACGATTGATGGCGAGCCAGTGATCGATCTGTGGGGCGGCTGGGCCGATGCCGAACAGACGCGGCCCTGGGAGAAGGACACGATCGTCAACGTCTATTCCACCACCAAGACGATGACGGCGCTCACCGCGCTGTGGTTGGCGGACCAGGGCGCGCTGAAGTTTGAAGAGAAGGTCGCGCATTACTGGCCGGAGTTTGCCGCGGCCGGTAAGCAGGACGTGACCGTGGCGCAGTTGATGAGCCATGCCGCCGGCCTTTCCGGCTTTCACGATCCGATGCAGCCGGCTGATTTGTACGACTGGGATCTGGTCACCAGCCGCCTGGCCGCGCAGGCGCCGTTCTGGGAACCGGGCACCGCGCCGGGCTATCACGCGGTGACGCAAGGCTATCTGGTCGGTGAAGTTGTGCGGCGCATCACCGGCAAGTCGCTGGGCACGGTGTTTGCGGAGCAGTTGGCCGGGCCGCTGGGGGCCGATTTCCATATCGGGCTGGATGCGGCGCACGATGGCCGTGTCGCCGATCTGGTGCCGCCGCCGCAGGGCGCCAGCATCAGCGACGGGCCGCAATCGGCGCTGGCGAAGAATATGGCGACCAACCCGCCGATCAACCCGCTCGATACCCGCACCCGCGCATGGCGCGCGGCGGAAATCCCGGCGGCGGGCGGCCATGGCAATGCCCGCTCGGTCGCGGCGGTGCAGACCCTCATGGCCAATGGCGGTGTGGCCGGCGGCAAGCGGCTGCTGAGCGAGGCCGGCGTGAAGAAGGCGTTGGAACTGCAGATCGAAGGGCACGACCAGGTGCTGAACATGCCGGTGCGTTACGGCATGGGCTATGGCCTGGCTGGGCCGACACGCCCGATGCCCAACCCCAACACCATATTCTGGGGCGGTTACGGCGGCAGCCTGGTGGTGTGCGACATGGATGCGCGGCTGTGCATGAGTTACGTGATGAACAAGATGGCTGGCACCACCGTGGGCGACATGCGCGCCGGCATGCTGATGGCCAGCGTGTGGGGGAGCCTGATGGCATGAAGCGGGCACTGATCGCGGCGGCATTGCTGGCTGCTCCTGCCGCTGCGGCAGAGGACCCTCACCGGCTGGCGCTGGCGGCGGGGTACAAGGCGGCCTTCCTGTGTTCCGGGCGCTGGAATGCAGGACAGGATGTCGCCAGCATCACCCGCGATGATCTGACCGGTATCTACCGCGAGTATCAGGACAGCGTGACCACATTGCCCGCCGCGATCAACGAAGCAACGCGAACCGTATCGGTTAAATTTGCTGATGATATGCCACCTCGCATCGCCGTGTGGCGGCCTTTGTTGGGCTGCGCGCAGTTGCCGCCGGGCGCCGGGCCGGAGGTCGCATCAGCGCTGCCCAAGCTGGTGCCGGGCCTGACAACACCAGATCTGGCGGCGACCGATGCCATGGCCTGGCCGCTGGGCGATGCCGGCGCGGCGCAGCCGCTGAAGAAGCGCAAGGCCCGCGTCGCGCTGGATGAAGTGGTGGCGACGGCCTTTGCCAGTGATCGCACCACGGCGGTGATCGTGCTGAAGGACGGCAAGATCATCGCCGAACGCTATCGCGCCGATTGGACGATGCACACGCCGCAGCGCACGTGGAGTGTGGCCAAATCGCTGACAGCCACACTTGTCGGCCGGGCGGTGCAGCTTGGGCTGGTGGACGTGAACCGGCCAGCGCCTGCGCCGCAGTGGCGAGCAGAAGGCGATCCGCGCGCCGCCATCAGCTGGAACCAACTGCTGCGCATGAATAGCGGGTTGTGGACGGCCGGGCCGGGCAACCGCACGGACGAAGTTTATGTGGGCGGTGCCTTGGTGGCGCAGACGGCGGTGACGATGCCGCTGGAATATGCACCGGGCACGCATTTCAATTACAGCAATAATGACATCATGTTGGCCGGGCTGGCCCTTTCGCGCACCGTCGCAGCACAGGGCGGCAAGCACGCGGCGCTGGCCTTCCCGTTCACCGAACTGCTGTGGCCGCTGGGGATGACCCGAACCACGCCGGAAACCGACTGGCAGGGCGATTTCGTGCTGTCGAGTCAGGTGTGGATGACGGCGCGCGATCTGGCCCGGCTGGCGCTGCTGTACCAGAACGGCGGCAAGATTGGGGGCCAGCAGCTGCTGCCTACCGATTGGCCGGCATTTGTGGAAGCCGCGACAATGACCCAGCCGCAGGGCCGGCCCGAAGGCTATGGTGCCGGATTCTGGCGGTGGGGTGGGCTGGGCGCGCATGATGCGGTGCCGGCATTGCCTGCGGGAACCTATGCGATGAATGGCAATCGCGGGCAGTATGCGGTGATCGTGCCGGGGAGGAATATCATCGTGATTCGGCGCGGCTTCGATCTGCCGGCCGCGCCATTCGCGATGCCGCGCTTTGCTGCGGAAGTGGTGGCGACGCTGGATAAAATAACCAAATAGGCACTTTATTGATTGACAGGTGTAACGTTTTTGGTTATCAATATGGCATGCCTGCGGAATCGGCCTGAACAGGGCTGAAGTCGCCGCTTTCCAGGAGCCTCTTGCATGCTTGATGCGCTTGTCTCGCCAGCGATGGCTGGTGACGTGTTTGCTGTGGCTGCTTGTGCCCCTCCGGCCCGCAAGCAGCGCGATCGCTCAGCAGAGCGCAGCCGCCACCGGCTGGGCACCCGCGAAGCGCGGCGATTGGTGGGCAGCCGCAAGGATCGCATGGCCTTTCTAGAATTGCTGGCCCGCCATGGCGGCCGGCCGTCTGCGGATTGCTGGCTATGCCAGCGTGTTTGCCGTGCCCGACAAGGGTGGCGACGTGGTGATGCCGGGCGCCTTTGCCGAGGCGACAGCGCCGATCCCCCTGCTGTGGCAGCACAAACCGCATGAACCAATCGGGTTCGTCGATAGCCTGGGGGAAGATGCCCGCGGCCTCCGCATCTCGGCGCGCATCCTGCCGCAAGGGCGCGGGGCCGAGGCCGCGGCGCTGGTGCAGGCCGGCGCGCTTTCCTGACGGCGCCCACCGCTGCCACGGCGGATCTGACGCGTCCGTTCGGCGCGCTGCAGTTCATCACGTTGGGCGCGGCGGGCAATTTCGCTGAGACCAACCCGCAGGATCGCCTGATCGACATGGTGCAAGCGCTGGCCAGCCCCTATCGCCAGGGTGCGGTGTGGGTGATGAACAGCGCCACGCTGGCGCGCATCCGGCCGGAACGCTGATGCACTGGCAAGATTCGGGCTGGTTGGCCGCAAGTCCCCGCGATGGACAGGTCGTGCTGGTCGATGATGAAGACGTGATGCTTGTCCGCAAGGGCGACTGGCAGGCCAAGTGGCCCACTCTGGGTTTTTCGATCAATGGCCGCACCCTATTGGCCGCCTATCCAGCCATGATTACCCTGCCCAGCGGTGGTGGCATAGTGGACAGCGAAGCCCGCGCAACATTGGCTACACTGCTGACGGCATTGCAGCAGCAGGGCATAATTTCCTAAAAACAGGGAGGGCTGTCGCCATTTTCCCCTTTGAACTGTTGCATCGGGGCAACAATCTTAACCAATCCAGACTTGCATCCCCGCAAGTGCCTGCGATAAAGACTTTCGAGAGGCCAGAATAGGACTGGCTCTTCACAAAGGGGAAGACGATGCGCAAGTTTGCGATCGGCCTCGCCCTCGCGGCCACCGCGCTCTCGAGCGCGGCCACTGCGAAGGACAAGGCTTGGTATATTGGTCTGGAAGCGGGTGTTAACCTGCTGCAAAAGCAGAGCCTGGACATCTCCACAGCCAATGGTGCGACCACGGTCGAAAACTCGATCACGCACACCTATTTCCCCGGTTTCGATGTCGGCGGGAATGTTGGTTATGATTTTGGCGGTTTCCGCGCCGAATTCGCGCTGAACTATCTGCGCTCCAAGAACCGTGAATCGAACCTGTTGAACCCGCCGCCGGCGATCCCGCACACAACGGCGGCTGGCGTCAATACGGTCGGCATTCCGCTGACGCAGCAGTATCCGAACGCCGGCGGCACCGCCAGCGCCTTGGCTTTCATGCTGAACGGCCTCATCGATTTCGGCGGCAAGGACAAGGACTTCGGTGGCTATATCGGCGCTGGTGCCGGTATCGCCCGCGTCCAGCAGTTTGCGCGTCTACGCAATCCGGGCCTGGTGTTCCAAGACGATGCTGATACGTCGTTCGCTTGGAACATCCTGGCTGGCGTCTACAAGCCGATCAGCGACCATGTCGATGTCGGCCTGAAGTATCGCTGGATGAACGTGAACAAGGTGGACACGTTCACCGTGAACGGTCTGCCGGTGAACAATGCTTTCCGCAGCCACAGCGTGCTGCTGACTCTGACCTACAACTTCTTCGAGGCTGAAGCGCCGCCTCCGCCGCCTCCGCCCCCGCCCCCGCCGCCTCCGCCGCCTCCGCCCGCACCGGCCCCGCTGCCGCCTTGCCCGCCGGCTGCTGTGACGCCGGGTCCGTTCTTGGTCTTCTTCGATTGGGACAAGTCGGCCATCACGGCTGAAGCCGCTGCGATCCTTGATCGTGCTGCGGAACAGTTTGCCGCCACTGGTCAGACCAGTGTTGCGCTTGCCGGTCACGCCGACAAGTCGGGCAAGGACGACTACAACGTGAAGCTGTCGCAGCGTCGTGCTGATGCCGTGAAGGCCTATCTGGCCGGCAAGGGCGTCCCCGCCGATGCGATGGGCACCGAAGCGTTCGGCGAAGGCCGTCCGCTGGTTGATACCGCCGATGGTGTGCGTGAACCGCAGAACCGTCGCGTGGAAATCACCTTCAGCGGTGCTCCGGCGCCGGCCCCGACGGGTCCCTGCCAGCCGCAGTAAGCGGCTTACAGGCTGAACGAAATCGGGGGAGCGGCTCAGCCGCTCCCCCTTTTTCTTTGTCTGCCGTCAGTCAGGACCAGATACAGCCAGCCCCAGCCCTCAGGCTGCCGCCTGGTTGTTAAGCCACCAGCCAGAAGAGTGTCGGTCAGTTCTCGGTGAGGTTAGCCAGATCCGGCCGCACATCGGGCAGCGGCGGCAATGGCGGCACGTTCAATCCGGCAGCCGGCGGCACATAGGCCAGTGCGGCGCGCAGTTCCGGTACCATGGCCTCTGCAATCCGGCCCATTGCGCCGACATCGCCGACACGCACTGCCTGGCCCGCCTGACCGGCAGCCCAGCAAAAATTATACTGCGCATCCAGGGTCGAAAAACTGTTGTAGCTGCGGGTGTTGTAGCGATCAAAAGCCGCTGCGCCGCCGCGCTTCATTGTCCGCGTATAATGGCTCAGCATCGTCATCTGGGCTGATGTCAGCTCGCCGCCGTGCTTCTTCAGCATCTGATTATAATTGTCCACCGAGCGCAGGAACGGTGAATACTGGCACTGCAGGGCAGCGACGTTCAATGCCGCGCGCAATGTCCACACCGCATGGGCGCGTGTTTCAGCCGGGATCGCCCGGATCAGAACCACCGACTTGGGCACCATGATGCCGGCTGTTGTTGGCAGCTTTGGCGCCGGCGGCTTGGCCGGCATTCGGCTAGCGGCTTTGACCGGGCCCTTGCGAACCGGACGCTTGCTCTTGCGCGGCGCAGCGTCGGCAGCGCTCGCCACAAGAAAACAACTCAGCGCCAGCCACAAAATTGAACGCATCAATTACCCATTCAAGAAAAGGAGCCTCAGGCCACCGGGCCGGGCGATGCCCACGCCCGGTGAACCATCACGCCCGATTCAGCCCAGGATGCTGCCCAGCGAAAGGGCGACCGACATGTCGCCTTCGATCTTGAGCTTGCCCATCATGAAAGCCATCTGGGCGTTCTGCTTGCCCGTGGCAATATCCATGAAATCAGCCATCGAAACCTTGATGCTGCAGGCAGTCGGGCCGTCTTCATTGCTGACGACGACGGGCGAAACGGTATCATCAATGCGCACCAGGCCATCGGCGCCGAAATCGAATTTCACGGACTTCTTGAACTGGCCACCGGCGCCCAGGCGCTCGGTCATCTGTTCCGTAATTTGTGTAAGGCTCATGGTCATTCCTTCCCCAAACAAGAAAAAAGGGCCGCCCCAAACGGGACGGCCCTTCCTAAAGCAATTCGACGAAAAGTCGAAATTACTTGGCAGCCGGAGCTTCAGCGGCCGGAGCGGCTTCAGCGGCCGGAGCGGCGGCGTCAGCGGCCGGAGCAGCGGCGTCAGCAGCCGGAGCCATGGCGTCAGCAGCCGGAGCCATGGCGTCAGCAGCCGGAGCGGCTTCAGCGGCCGGAACTTCAGCGGCCGGGGCTTCTTCAGCCTTCTTTTCGCCGCAAGCGACGACGAGCAGAGCGGCGCCAGCGATGATCGAGGCAGTCTTCAGCTTTTCAACGATGGTCATTTCTAATCTCCTTGGACGGTAACGCCTGAACCCAGGACGAGTTGGGTCGGCTCGGCCTTAATCCCCCAACTGTGATAGACATTAGCGAGACGCGTGAAATCGCGCAAGCGGGTCGTTTCATGTCACCGACATCATGCGACGAGACGTGCAAGCAGGGCGGGCAGATGGCGAGCGAGGGCCTCATCTGCGTCTGCAAGCGTTGCCCCGTGCCCCAAAGCCGCGAGGCTGGTGACTGGTTCCGACAGGCCGCAGGGGATGATCCCATTGAAATCATTGAGATTGGGCGTAACGTTAAGCGAAAGTCCATGAAAACTGACCCACCGTTGCACCCGCACTCCGATGGCAGCGATCTTTGCCGGCCCGGCCGCTGTGTCCACCCAGACGCCGACTTTACCCGGGATAATTCGCCCATTGGTCCCAAAATCGGCCAGCGTGTCGATCAGCCAGCCTTCCAAAGCGGCCACAAAACGCCGGACATCACGGCCCCGCGCTGCCAGGTCCAGCATCACATAGGCTACGCGCTGCCCCGGTCCATGATAGGTATAGCGGCCGCCGCGCCCGGCGTTGAAGACGGGAAATCGTTCCGGATCAATGAGTTCTATCGGATCGGCGCTGGTGCCGGCGGTATAGAGTGGGGGGTGTTCGACCAGCCAGATGCGTTCCGATTCGCTGCCCGCCCTGATGCCGGCCGCGGTTCCCTGCATCCTGGTCAATGCGGCCGGATAGGCGGTGAGGCCAGGCGTTACCTCCCAGACCGGATCGGCCATGCTCACAGGCTGGTGACGAAGGCCCTGAAATCGGCCAGGAAAAGTTCTGGCTCTTCAAGGCTGGCGAAATGGCCGCCGCGCGGCATGGTCGTCCAATGTGCGACATTATAGCCGCGTTCCACCATCGATCGCGGCGGGAAGGCGAGCAGGTCGCGCGGGAAGGCAGCCACGCCCACCGGCACTTCAACGCGCCGATCTGCTGGCATGGCAAAACCACCCTCCAGGAACAGACCGCGGTAGATCCAGGTCGCGGTGAGGAAACTGCGCGTGCTGAGATAGATCATGATGTTGGTAAGTATCTGATCCATGGTGAACGGCGGATCGGTATAATCGCCCGCCACATCCGACCAGCCGACGAACTTTTCGGCGAACCAGGCGGCCACCCCCATCGGCGAATCCATCATGGCAAAGCCCAGGCTTTGCGGCTTGGTGCCCTGCAACTGCAGATAGGCGGTTTCGGTTTCGCGCATGGCGACCGCCTTCTGCATCCAGGCCATCTCGTCCGGTGACGTCGGCGTCATGTCGGCACTGCGCAGTCCATAGCCATTGAGGTGGATGGCTTCGACCCGGCTTGAATCGAGTCCCATCCAGCCGCCGATCACGCAGCCCCAATCCCCACCCTGATAGAGGAAGTGATCATAACCCAGCGCGCCCATCAGGGCATCGTATCGGCGGGCCACTTCGCGCGGGCCGATCGGTGCCGATGGCCGGTCTGACCACGCATAGCCGGGCAGGGATGGCGCCACGACATGGAAGGCCGGTGCGGCCGGATCTTCCGGTTCAGCCAATCGCTCCATGATCGCATCGAATTCCAGGATCGATCCCGGCCAGCCATGCGCAATCAGCAGCGGCCGCGCATCGGGCCTGCTGGAGCGCAGGTGCACGCAGTGGAGATGGAAGGGCTGCCCGCCGTCTTCCCCCACCTGCACCCGCACATGCGGCAACCGATTGAGATGCGCCACTGCGCCGGCCCAATCGTAGCCGTTCAGCCAGTGCGCCTGCAGCCGTTGCATGTAATCTCGGTTGGCGCCGTGCCGCCAGCCGGCGTTCGGTGGCTCTTCAAACCAGCGATAGGCCGCAACACGATCGCGAATCCAGGCGACCTCGGCCTCGTTCACCGGGATGGTGAAGGGCGTGCTGCTCATGCCGCCAGCCCCAGCTTGCGCTCCAGCTTGGTGCGCGCAGCGATGATATCGGCGGCCTTTTCAGCGATCATGATTGTGGGCGCATTGGTATTGCCTGAGACCAGGAACGGCATCACGCTGGCATCGATCACGCGCAGCCCTTCAACGCCGTTCACTCGCAACTGGCCATCGACCACGGCGCGTTCATCCACGCCCATCCGGCAGCTGCCGACCGGGTGGTAGATGGTTTCGGCCCAGCCACGCATTTTTTCCAGCAGCTGGCTGCGATCCGTCACCTCCGGACCCGGCCAGGCTTCGCCATCGTTGTAGGGCGCAAAGCCGGGCTGGCGGCCAATTTCACGGGCCATTTCCACACCGCGCACCAGCGTTTCGACATCTTCCGGCGCTGAAAGATAATTGGGGTCGATCGCCGGCGCGGCCAGCGGATCGGCGGACTTCAGCCGGATCGTGCCGCGGCTTTCCGGGCGCAGCTGGCACACGTGCAGCTGGTAGCCATGGCGCCCATCCATGGTGCCGCGGCCGTGCGGATTGCCGCGCACCGGCATGAAGTGCATCTGAATGTCGGGCGCCGCCAGGCCTTCGCGGGTGGAGAGGAACGCCCCCATCGGCGTGGGCATATGGGCGCCATTGCCGGTGCGGGTGAACACCCATGTGCCCAGCGCTTTCATCTTGTTGATGAATTTCGAATTGTTGTTGAGCGTCACCGGCTGGCTGCAATGCCATTGCACGATCACATCCAGGTGATCCTGCAGATTGCCGCCGACATCCGGGCTGTCAGCCACCACCTCCACACCAAACTGCTTCAGATGCGCTGCCGGGCCAATGCCGGACAGCATGAGCAATTGCGGGCTGTTCACGGCACCGCCACACAGGATGATTTCCCGGCCCATCGCGGATAGCAGCGACGCGCCTTGCGTATATTCAACGCCAACGGCGCGCTTGCCTTCCAGCAGCACGCGCCGCGCCTGCACACCGGTGATGATCTGCAAATTGGCGCGCGCCCGCACGTCGGCGGTGAGATAGGCCTTGGCGGCGGAGAAGCGCTCCCCATCCTTAATGGTCGCGTCATACTGGCCAACGCCTTCGAACTGCGGCCCGTTGAAATCGTCGGTGCGCTTGTAACCGGCCTGCACTGCCGATTCGGCAAAGGCTGCGTTGAGCGGATTGGGCAGGGCGCCCTTGCGGCTGGTGTGCAGCGGGCCGCCACTCCCGTGAAATTCGTCGCTGCCGCGTTCCGAATCCTCGGCCTTGCGGAAATAGGGCAGTACATCGGCCCAGCCCCATCCGGTGAGGCCCAATTGGCTCCAGCGGTCATAATCGCTGGCGTGGCCGCGGATATATACCATGCCGTTGATCGACGATGATCCGCCCAGTGCCCGCCCACGCGGCCAATAAAGCGGCCGATTGCCCAGATGCGCCTGCGGCTCGGTCCAGAAACCCCAATCATAGGGGCTGGCCTTTTCCGGCGGGATGATCTGGGCGATGCCGGCCGGCATCTGGATCAGCATGTTGTTGTCGTTGCCGCCGGCCTCCAGCAGCGCCACGCGCGTGCCGGGATCGGCAGAAAGCCGGTTGGCCAGCGCACACCCGGCTGAACCTGCACCCACGATGATGAAATCAAACGCCTCGGTCACGCACCATCCCCTGTAACATTTAGACCAAGCTACTCGCCTTGCCGGCAGCAAGCAAACCGCCAGCTTGGGGAGGGCGGGTCAGGCCCTGACCAGTTCCGGCAGGGCAGCGGCATAGCGCTCCACATCGGCCATGCGCCCGGTCGACACGCGCGACCATTCGGGCCAAGCCGGCCCCCACGCGCCGCGCACCAATATGCCGCGCTGGGCCATGGCGGCGGCAAAGCGGTTGGCATCGGCCACTTTCACGAACAGGAAATTGGTCTGGCTGGGCAGGGCGATGGTGCCGGCCTTGGCCACGCCGGCCTGCAGCACCCGGCGCGCAGCCGTGATGGCGCTGCGGCTCTGCTGCTGGAAGGCGCCATCATCCCAAGCTGCGATGGCAGCGGCCAGGCCCGGCGCATTCAGGCTGATGGTGATGCGATGGCGCTTCAGCTCGGCAGCATTGGCGGGCGAAGCGACAGCATAGCCGATGCGCAGCCCGGCCATGCCGAACAATTTCGAGAAAGTACGGGTCACGATGACATTGGCGCCGCCTTGCACCAGCGGCAGCATGGTCGAACCGGCCGGATCGTCGGCCAGTTCCATATACGCTTCATCCACCAGCAGCGTGACGCGCGCCGGCAGCGCTTTCGCAAAGGCGAGAAGATCAGCCGCCTTCAGCATCATGCCGGTCGGATTGTTGGGGTTGCACAGATAGACCATCGCCACATCAGGTGCGGCGGCGGCGCGGGCCAGTGCGCCCAGATCGATGCCCAGATCGGGCGCCATGGCGACGCGGCGATAATTCAGCCCCTGCGCCATCGGATAGAGTAACGGCTCATCGAACTGCAGCGCCGGCAGCAGGATGGTGCCGCGCTTGCTCCAGGCCAGGGCGGCACTGGTGATGACTTCCGAACTGCCGTGGCTGAGCACAACCTGGCTCGCCGGCACGCCCATTCGCTTGCCGATCATCGCCGCCAATCGGCCTTCCGCATCGTCGGCATAATACCAGCTGCTGCGCGCCAGTTCGGCCATGGCCTGGATGGCGGAGGCCGGCGGGCCAAGCGGATTCTCGTTATATTTCAGATGGGCGATGCCCGGTGCTGGCGCAAAGCCGGTAGGATCTGCCACCATGGGCCGGATTGTGGTGGCGCTGGCCTGTGTGCTCGCTGCCGCCATGCCGGCCAGCCCCAGCCAGCCCCGCCGTGAAACGTCCATTGCTTTTCCCCTCAGGCTGGATGCCAGGTTTTCAGCAGCGTCGCCGTATCGGCCAATGCCTCCACCGACACCACCACGCCCTGTTCAACCAGCGCCTTGCCCTGCACATAGTCGCGCGCCGCGTTCACGCAGTCCAGCGCGATCACCTTGCCGGCCTTCAGGTAAATGAGGCTGAAACTGCGCGTTGCCGGATCGCCGCGCAGCACGGTCTGATCATGGCCGATGCTCAGCCCCATGGTCTGCAGCCGCAGATCATATTGGTTCGACCAGAACCATGGGACCGCATGATAAGGCGCGGGATCGCCGGTGATGGCGCGCGCCACTGTTGCGGCCATGTCGGCGGCATTCTGCACCGATTCCAGCCGGATTTCGGCGCCGCCGGCAAAGGCGTTGGCGTGCAGCGCGCAATCACCGATCGCAAACACATCCTGCAGGCTGGTGCGGCAGTGATCATCCACCCAGACCCCGTTCCCGCCTGTGGCGCCGGCCGCCAGCAACGGCTGCACGGCGGGCACGATGCCGATGCCGACGATCACCACATCGGCCACGATCTGCCGCCCATCGGTGAGCGTGGCGAGCTTGGCGTCGCCGGCGGCGGCCAGACTGGCCAGGCCGGCGCCAGTGACGATCTCCACCCCGTGCGCGCGATGTTCGGCTTCATAAAAAGCGGAAAGTTCCGGCCCGGCCACGCGCGCCAGCACCCGATCCATCGCCTCGATCACTATCACTGAATGGCCCAGCTTGCGTATCACCGCGGCCGATTCCAGCCCGATATAGCCGCCGCCAACGACCAGCACCCGCGATTTGGGGCGAAGATCGGCCTTCAACGCATCGACATCGGCGCGGGTGCGGATGGCGTGCAGGCCGGGCAGATCATGGCCGGGGCAGCTGAGCTTGCGCGGATCGCCGCCGGCCGCCCACACCAGCTGGCCATAGGAAATCGCGCCGGCAGTCGTTTCCAAGTTGTGCGCTTCCGCATCCACCGCCGTCACGCGGGTGCCGGTCATCACCTCGACATTGCGTTCCGCCCAGAACGCCGGCGGGCGCAGCAGCATGCGCTCGAAACTCTTCTCGCCGGCCAGATATTCCTTGGACAGCGGTGGGCGTTCGTAGGGCAATAAGGGTTCGGCCGTGATGATGGCCAGGCTGCCGGTAGAGCCCTTCTGCCGCAATTGCGCCGCCTGCGCCGCGCCGCCATGCCCGCCGCCCACGATCACCACGTCGAAATGCATCACGTCCTCCCGTTTCAACGTGGCATGCGGCAACGGCGCGCCCTTGCCAAGCCGGGTTGTTGGCTTTGTGCCCTTCACATCGCGCGGCGGCGCTGCCACATGGGAGGCATGGATCTCGCCAGCCACCCCGACAGCGCCATCTATGGCCTGCTCGTGCCGCGTTCCCCGCTGGTGCGCAGGCTGCTGGCACGCAACCCGTCGCCCTTCACCTTCACCGGCACCGGCACCTTCGTGGTTGGCCAGCCCGGCGGCACCGTGGCGGTGATCGATCCCGGCCCGGCTGAGCCGGCGCATCTCCGCGCGCTCATCGACGGGCTGGTTGGCGAGACGGTATCGCACATCGTCATCACCCACACCCACATGGATCACTCGCCCGCCGCGCCGGCGCTGAAGGCCGCGACCGGTGCGCAAATTGTCGGCTGCGCGCCCCTGGTGCTGAGCGACGATGGCCCGCGCGCCGATGCCGGCTTCGATGCGACCTATGCCCCCGATCGTGTGCTCGTCGATGGCGAGAGCGTGTCGGGTCCCGGCTGGACGCTCACTGCCATTCACACCCCCGGCCATACCAGCAACCATCTCTGCTTTGCGCTGGCCGAGGAGAAGGCCCTCTTCACCGGCGATCATGTCATGGGCTGGAGCACCACCGTCGTCGCTCCTCCTGACGGCGACATGGCCGATTACATGGCCAGTTTGCAGAAACTCCTGACCCGCGACGACGCCATCTATCACCCCACCCACGGCGAGCCCGTTACCGATCCGCAGCGCTTCGTGAAGCATCTGCTCGGCCATCGCCGCCAGCGTGAAGCTCAGGTGCTGCGCGGCATCGGTGAAGGGCTGGTGACCATTCCGCAGATGGTGGCGGCGATGTATGCCATGGTCGACAAACGTCTGCACCCGGCCGCGGGCCGCAGCGTGCTGGCGCATCTCATTGATCTGGAACGGCGCGGCAAGGTCGCCCGTGCCGGGGAAAGCTGGAGTCTCGTCTGATGGACGCACGGTTGAACATGCTCGGCGGCGGCGCTGCCATCGACGTGAAGGCGGAGATCAACCGCCTGCGCAAGGAGCGCAACGCCGTCATCCTGGCCCATTATTATCAGGCGCCAGAAATCCAGGACATTGCCGATTTCGTGGGTGACAGCCTCGATCTGTCGAAAAAGGCCGCCGCGACCGATGCCGATGTCATCGCCTTCTGCGGGGTGAAGTTCATGGCGGAAGTGGCGAAGATCCTGTCGCCGCAGAAGACCGTGATCCTGCCCGATCTGAAGGCTGGCTGCTCCCTGGAAGACAGCTGCCCGCCGGAAGCCTTTGCGAAATTCCGCCGCGCCCATCCTGATCACATCAGTCTCACCTACATCAACTGTTCTGCGGCGGTGAAGGCCGAGAGCGACATCATCGTCACGTCGTCGTCGGCGGAAAAGATCATCAACCAGTTGCCGGCCGATCAGAAAATCCTGTTCGCGCCCGACAAGCATCTGGGCGCCTGGCTGAACCGCAAGACCGGGCGTGACATGCTGTTGTGGGATGGCACCTGCATGGTGCACGAGAAATTCTCGGTTACGGAATTGCTGAAGCTGAAGGCCCAGCATCCGGCCGCGCCCGTGCTCGCCCACCCCGAATGCCCGGCCGCCATCCTGGAATTGGCGCATTATGTCGGGGCCACCAGCGGCATATTGAATTACGCGCTGAACTCCCCCGAACCCACCGTGATCGTGGCGACCGAGCCCAACATCATCCACCAGATGCAGAAGGCCGCGCCCCACAAGAATTTCATCGGCGCGCCGGGGGCGGACGGCAATTGCGGCTGCAACATGTGCCCCTACATGGCGCTCAACACGATGGAAAAACTCTATCTCTCGCTGCGCGATCTGACGCCGCAGATCGAAGTGCCGGAGGATGTGCGGGTGAAAGCCAAGCGCAGCCTTGATCGCATGCTGGAAATGGCGGGCAATGTCTCGGCCGTGCCGGTGCGCGGTGATTGACGGTTTCGATGTGGCGGCCTTCGTCGCTGCCACGCTGGCGGAGGACATGGGGATGGGCGGCGACATCACGTCGGCCGCCGTGATTCCGGCCGAAGCGCGGCTGACCGCGGTGATGGACAGCCGTGACCCGGTGGTGGTGGCGGGTTTGCCGCTGGCCGCTGCCTTCTTCCGCGCGCTCGATCCCGCCTGCACCGTCACCATGCTGGCCAGTGATGGCGATACCGTGCCGGCGGGGACTGACCTGATGCGCATCGAAGGCAATGCGCGTGCCCTGCTCACGGCGGAACGCTCGGCGCTCAACACCGTGCAGCATCTGACCGGCATCGCCACCATGGCGCGCCAGTATGTTGATGCCATCGCCGGCACCGGTGCCGTGTTGCTCGATACGCGCAAGACCCTGCCTGGCCTGCGCGCACTCGAAAAATACGCGACCCGGATGGGCGGCGCCGCCAACCACCGCATGCGGCTGGATGACGGGGTGATGATCAAGGACAATCACATCGCCGTTGCTGGCGGGGTGGAGCCAGCGGTGCGGGCGGCCAAGGCCGCCGGGCTGCAGGGCATCGTTGTCGAGGTGGATAGGCTGGACCAGATTCCGCCGGCGGTGGCCGCGGGTGCCGATCGGCTGCTGCTCGACAATATGGGGCCGGACACGCTGCGCGCCGCCGTGGCGCTGATCGCCGGCCGTGTGCCGACCGAAGCCAGTGGCGGAGTCAATCTGCAGACCATTCGCGCCATTGCCGAAACCGGCGTCACCTACATCAGCGTCGGCCGCATCACCCAGAGCGCACCGGCCGCCGATATTGGTTTGGATTTCGCCTGAACCACAAGCTATGCTGCTGGCATGACGCCAGAACCCAGCGACGGCCTCAGCCCCAGCAATCGCGCCCGCGCGCTTCTAGCGTTCCGCTTCATCGAACGCGGCCTGTTGTTCCTTATCGCTCTGCTCACCCTGGGCGCGGTGGCGCTGGAACTGATCCGCGTCTGGCAGGCGCAGAACGTCAATCTGGCCGATATCCTGCTGATGTTCCTATATACCGAAGTGATCGGCATGGTGGCGGCCTTCTATGCCAACAGCCAGGCGCCGGTGGTCTATCCGATCTTCATCGCCATCACCGCGCTGGCCCGTCTGATCGTGCTGCAGGGCAAGGAAATGGCGCCGCAATCGATCATCTTTGAAGCCTCCGCCATCCTGCTGCTCGCGGTGGCGGCGACGATCCTGATCCGGTTCAGGCAGAAGCCGAATTGAGGTGCCGCCGCAACAATTTGAGGTTGCGGCTGTTGGACCGGAAGAAGAAATCGAACACATCGCCGGCCACCGGCACGCTGCCGATCAGGGCATCAATGCCAACATTGCCGACCATGCGTGCAAGCGTCAGCCGTGACGCGCCCAGGTTGCGGGCTTCCCACACGAGATAGAGCCCCATCGCCGCCATCGCCGCGTCACCCACACCGGGCACAAGGCCGATCAGCGCATCCAGCCCGATGCGCGTGCCCAGGCCGGGAATGCGGATGGCACTTTCCAGCACATGTTCCAGCCCCTGGACGCGCATGCGCGCGGACGCGGTATCGGTGCGGGGCAGGCGGGAGGCGAGGGCGCGGCTCATGCCCTGAATCTGGCCCTGCCGGCCCGCCATTCAAGAGGCCGGCCATCACCTCTTCCAGCACGCCGCCCTTGCCGCCGGCAACCTGAACGGCCTGCAACAATTGCGGTAGCAGCGCGCCCAGCGCCCCTGCGTTCATCCCGGTCTTGCCCGCCACGTCGGCGACAGCGGCGGCATTGTTCGCGCCCGGATCGGCGATCTGCGGCAGCAGCTGCCCCAACGCGCCTTCCACCATAGCCGGATCGAGCCCAGCCTTGTCGGCCAGCCCGGCGATATCGATATTCCCGCCAGCCTGCGCCAGCAGAACATCCAGCATGCCCATCTGCGATTCTCCCGTCTTGGCGACCCAAGGAGCACATGACTCGGTTACGCTTTGGCGGCAATCAGCCTCAAAATCAGCCTTTGATAATCGCCGGCAGCGTCGCTTCATGGGTGCGCTTCAGTTCGGCCAGCGTCACTGTTTCGCCGTTCAGCACCAGCGTATCACCGCCCACCGTGCCGATGCGCGTGGCGCCGTCGATGACAACGCCGGCCGGTGCGGTGACGAGGTAACGGCCCTGGTCCTCGCCGAACGCCGACGCGGCATCCAGAGCCACCTCAACAACTGCGCCCAGCCCGCTGGCCATCGCCATTTCGGCCACCGCCACGGCCAGGCCGCCATCCGACAGATCGTGCACGGCATTCACCGTGCCAGCCGCGATCAGCGCCGCGACCGTGTCGCCAGCCGCACGCTCGGCGGCCAGATCCACCACCGGCGGTGGGCCGTCTTCGCGGCCATGGCATTCGCGCAGCCACAGCGACTGGCCCAAGTGGGACCCGGCGCTACCGATCAGCCAGACAACGTCGCCTGCGGCCTTGAACGCCAGGTCCATTTGGCTGTCATAATCGGCCAGCAGGCCAACACCGCCAATGGCCGGCGTCGGCAGAATGGCGTTGCCGCCGCCGGTCGCCTTGCTCTCGTTGTAGAGGCTGACGTTGCCCGAGACGACCGGATAGTCCAGCGCGCGGCAGGCTTCGGCCATGCCCTCAATGCAGCCCACCAATTGCCCCATGATCACCGGGTTCTGCGGGCTGGCAAAGTTCAGGCAGTTGGTGATGGCCAGCGGCTTGCCGCCCACCGCGATGATGTTGCGCCAAGTCTCCGCCACGGCCTGCTTGCCGCCCTCATACGGATCGGCAAAGCAGTAACGCGGCGTGCAGTCGGTGGCGATGGCCAGCGCCTTCTTTGTGCCGTGCACCCGTACCACCGCAGCGTCCCCGCCCGGCCGTTGCAACGTGTCGGCGCCGACCTGGCAATCATATTGTTCCCAGATCCAGCGGCGTGAGCAGAGATCCGCGCTGCCCAGCAATGTCTTCAGATCGGCCACGATATTGGCGCTGGCCGGCACATCGGTCAGGGCTGCGCGCTTGGGCGTCGGTACATGCGGGCGATCATATTTCGGCGCGGCATCGGCCAGCGGATCGAGCGGGATGCGGCCCACTACCTCGCCGTGGAAGGTCATGGTCAGATCGCCGCCGTCGACGACTTCGCCGATCACCGCGAAATCCAGTTCCCACTTCCTGAAGATCGCCTGCGCGAAATCCTCGCGGCCCGGCTTCAGCACCATCAGCATCCGCTCCTGGGATTCCGACAGCATCATCTCGTACGGTGTCATGGCCGCTTCGCGGCACGGCACTTTGTCCAGATCGAGCCGGATGCCCACGCCGCCCTTCGACGCCATTTCCACCGACGAACTGGTCAGGCCTGCCGCGCCCATGTCCTGAATGGCCACGATCGCATCCGATGCCATCAGTTCCAGGCAGGCTTCGATCAGCAATTTTTCGGTGAACGGGTCGCCCACTTGCACGGTCGGGCGCTTTTCCTCGCTGTTCTCGTCGAACTCAGCCGAAGCCATGGTCGCGCCATGAATACCGTCCCGCCCGGTCTTGGAACCGACATAGACCACCGGATTGCCGACGCCGGCAGCGGCCGAATAAAAAATCTTGTCCGCCTTGGCGATGCCTACGGTCATCGCATTCACGATAATGTTGCCGTTGTAACTGGGGTGGAAAATCGTTTCCCCGCCCACGGTCGGCACGCCAACGCAATTACCGTAACCACCGATGCCGGCAACGACGCCCTTCACCAGATGGCGCATCTTGGGCGCGTTGATGTCGCCAAAGCGCAGCGCGTTCATGTTGGCCACCGGCCGCGCGCCCATGGTGAACACGTCGCGCAGGATGCCGCCCACGCCGGTGGCCGCGCCCTGATAGGGCTCGATATAGCTTGGGTGGTTGTGGCTCTCCATCTTGAAGATGGCAGCGTCGCCGTCACCAATGTCGATCACGCCGGCATTCTCGCCCGGGCCGCAGATCACCCACGGCGCCTTCGTGGGCAGCTTGGCCAGGTGCATGCGGCTGGATTTATAGCTGCAATGTTCGGACCACATTACCGAGAAGATGCCGAGTTCCAGCAGGTTCGGCTCCCGCCCCATGGCGGCGAGCACGCGCTCATATTCTTCGGGCGTGAAGCCGTGGGTGGCGACAACTTGGGCGGTGATCTGGCTCATGGCGCGCGCATAGCCTGCGGCGGCAGCTTTGTCATGTCGCAGCGGGAGGCGCTGCTGCATTTTCCGCTTCGGCCCGGCGGCCAATGGCTGCGGATCGCAGCATGACAATGCCGGTATAGCTGATTACCACCGAAACCAGCCATTTCAGCGGCGCCAGTGGCAGTTCCTTCACGATGAACGCCGCGACCAGCACGGCCGGGATGCCGGCCAGCACCATGGCCAGGGGAATCCGCAGATCGATCTTGCCGGCCTTGATGTGATGCGTCGCAATGCCCGCCGCCGCAAAGGAGGCGCTGGCGGCCATGATCGGGAAGCACAGGCGCGGATCAAGCCCCATCAGGCTGAGCATGGCAAGCGTTGGCGCATAATTGCCGATGCCGAAATTGATCAGCACGCCAAAGACGAAACTGGCAGCGATGGCCACGATGGTCAGGCCGAGTGGCAGGCTGGTCGCCGTGCCGCCCACCGGCATCAGATCGAGATTGGACAGCAGAAAAAACACCGCCGCGATCAACAGCGCAAGGCCCACCACGCCCTGCACCACCCAGGCCCGGGCGCGGGCGATCAACGGCAGGCCGGCCCAGCCACCGGCCAGAAATGTGATGATGCTGCTCACCAGCAGCACGGGATCCACCCCCACGCCCAGCAGGCTGAGGAAGATCAACCCCTCCACCATCGTGGGCAGGGTTAGCCCGGTGATCATCGTCTGCGGGATCAGGTGATCGGGCACCAGCTTGCGGAACTTGAACCAGGCCATGGCAGGTGCCATCGATCCGATGCCCAGCGTGTCGAGGAAATTGACCACCGCGCCCAGCAGCAACGCTTCCGTGCGCGGCCACAACCGCTGCGCGATGGCCGCGCGCAGCAGCACCACGCCATTGAACGCCGCGGCGAGCGCCAGCAGCGCCAGAAGGATGTTGAGCATCGTTTCGTCCCCAGCCGCCCTGTGGTGCAGCGCAACGCCAACAAGGCGGCAACTGCCACTGGCGTCAATAGGGACGGCGCGAATTTGTTATGACGCCATGGCGTGATGCACTTCGCGGCGCGCGGCGCTGCTAATTCACATCTGCGCCATCCGCACCTTCCGCAATCGGCGCACCCCGGCTATGACGCGGTGCAACAGCTTGAAGGGCCGCCATGCCACGCACGCGCGCAGACGGGAAGAAAACGCAGATTGTCGTCGTGGGCGGCGGCGCCGGCGGGCTTGAGCTGGTGACGAAGCTCGGCGCACATTTTCCGCGCCAGGATTTCGATATCATCCTGGTCGATCGCAACCCCACCCATATCTGGAAGCCGCTGCTGCACGAAGTGGCGGCTGGCAGCCTTGATGCCAATCTGGATGAGGTCGGCTATCGCGGCCACGCCTATCGCTGGGGCTATCGCTATTTCGATGGCGCACTGGAAGCCATCGACCGGGAGGCGCAGCAGGTGATCATCGCGCCGATCCGCGACGAAGACGGCAGCGAAGTGATCGGCCGCCACCGCATCCGCTATGATTATCTGGTGCTGGCGGTGGGCAGCGTTTCCAATGATTTCGGCATCGCTGGTGTGAAGGATCATTGCCTGGCGCTGGAAAGCCGCATCGATGCTGATCGCTTCCGCCGCAAACTGCTCAACCAGTGCCTGCGCGTGTCGCGCCAGATGGTCGCCGATCCGGCCAGCGATGCCACAGTGAAAGTGGTGATCGTTGGCGGCGGCGCCACCGGCGTGGAATTGGCGGCCGAGCTGTATTCGGCGGCCGATGCGCTGGGCTATTACGGGCTGGAAGTGTTCGATCGCCAGCGCCTGCAGGTGACTCTGCTGGAAGCCGGGCCGCGCATCCTGCCGCTGCTGCCGGAAAAGCTTGCCGCCGCCGCCCATGCCGAACTGGAAAATCTGGGCGTGCATGTGCGGCCCGGCACGCAGGTGGTGGCCGCCACGCCCGAGGCGATCCATGTGAAGGATGGCAACATCATACCGGCCGATATCCGTGTGTGGGCGGCCGGTGTGAAGGGAGCCGAGTTCCTGAACGGCATCGGCGGGCTGGAAACCACCCGCAACAACCAGCTGCTGGTGAAGGACACGCTGCAGACAACATTGGATGATCGCATCTTCGCCATCGGTGATTGCGCCAGCTACACCCCGCCCGGCGAAACCCGCCCGATCCCGCCGCGCGCCCAGGCCGCGCACCAGATGGCGCAAACGGTGTTCCGCAACATCAACGCGCTGATCGCAGCCAAGCCGCTGCGCCCGTTCGTCTATGAGGACAAGGGCTCACTGGTCAGCCTGGCCCGCTATTCCACCGTGGGCAGCCTGATGGGCAATCTGGTGGGCGGCAAGATGGCCATCGAAGGCCGGCTGGCGCGCTTTGTCTACACCTCGCTCTATCGCATGCACCTGATCGCCATCCACGGCTGGTTGAAGGGCCTGTTCCTGATCCTGATGGGCCATGTGAACCAGGTGGTGCGGCCGAAGTTGAAGCTGCACTGAGTTCATCCTTGATGGATTGATCCAGATCAACGCCGGCACAGCCACGGCGGCCATACAATCCCGCCATGGCTATCTTTCATCCCGATCTCGCCGCGCAGCCCGTGCCGCGCTACACCAGCTACCCCACAGCAGCGCAATTCCACGAAGGCGTGGGCGCGGCCGAGCAAGCGCAGGCGCTCGCCGCCATTCCGGTGGGTGCGCCGGTGTCGCTCTATCTCCATGTGCCGTTCTGCCGGCAGATCTGCTGGTATTGCGGTTGCAACACCGGGGTGGAGGCCAATGACCGGCTGAAGCGCTATGAAAAGGCGCTGCTGGCCGAAATCGCCACAGTGGCCAGCCTGATGAAGGGCCGGGTGATCGCCGTGCAGTTTGGCGGCGGCAGTCCCAACGCTTTGGCCGCGCCCGTGCTGGCCCGCATTATCGCGTCGTTGCGCGCCCAGTTCGACGTGGCAGACGGCGCCGAAATCGCCATGGAGCTTGATCCGCGCGCCATACAACCGGGCGATGCCAAGGTGCTGTCGGCTGCTGGCGTCAACCGCATCAGCCTGGGAGTGCAGAGGTTCGCGCCGTACGTGCAGAAACTCATCAACCGCATCCAACCCTTCGACACCATCATGGCCGCCGTGGACCAGTTCCGCGGTGCCGGCATCAAGGCGATCAATTTCGATCTGATGTATGGCCTGCCCGGCCAGAGCGTTGTCGATCTCACCGAAACCATCGAACAGGCATTGCTGCTGAAACCCGACCGGGTGGCAGTGTTCGGTTATGCCCACATGCCGTCGGCCATTGCCCGTCAGCGGATGATTTCCGATCTCGATCTGCCGGGTGCCGCGGCGCGCTTTGCCATGAGCACGGGTGCCCACCGGCTGTTCACGGCGGCCGGCTATGCCGCCATCGGTTTCGATCATTTCGCGCTGCCGGATGACAGCCTGGCCCGGGCCGCAGCGGATGGCGAGATGATCCGCAATTTCCAGGGTTATGCCACGCAGACCGGCGAGGCCGTGATCGGGCTGGGCGCCACCGCGATTAGCCAGTTTGCCGGCCTCATCGTCCAGAACGAAAAGCATCTGGGCCAGTGGGAAACAGCCGTGAACGCCGGGCTGCTTGCCGGCACGCGCGGTGTGACAGTGAATGCCGATGATGCCCAACGCAGCGATGTGATTGCCCGCCTGCTGTGCGATGGCATGGTGGATGTGCCGGAACCGCTGGCCGACGCGCTGCCCCATCTGGCAAAGCACGCGGCGCGCGGGCTGGTGCAGCTGCATGGCCGGCAAGTGGCGCTCACGCCCGATGGCTGGCCCTATGCAAGGCTGATCGCATCGGCCTTTGATGCGCATCTGAAGGCCCCGCAGCGCCATTCAAAGGCGGTGTGATCCCGTTTATTCGTGGAACTCTGCCAGTTCCGGTATGCGGGTGAAGGCAATCGCCGGCCCGCGCGACCGTGTGGCGCCACCGTCATGGTGGCCCAGGGTGACAGCATCGCGACCGAACCGTTGGTTCATCCTGTCCATCGCCTGGCTCAGCGCCAGCCGCTTTGCATCAGTGCGGGCGCACAGCAGCGCGTTTGAATCAAACAGATCAGCCTGAGCGGCGTTGGCCGGCGTCAATTCGGCCAGCACCACGCCCACCTGCAACAAGCGGCGGTGGGGGAATTCTGCCGCCATCCGCGCCCACAGGCCTTCCATGGCTTCAACCAGGCTGATCGAATCCATCACCTGGCCCAGCTTCACCCCGGCTTTCCATTTCGTGCCGCGCACCTCGCCCTTTACGAACAGGCCCAGCCAGCCGGCGCGGCTGTCGGCGCGGCGCAGGCGGGTGCCGGCCTTCATCACCAGCCGCCGCGCCACCAGCCGCGCCACCGGCAGTGGGCGCTTTTCCGGTTCCAGCACATGGCTGTGGCCGATGCTGCGCCGCTGCGTCTCTACGTCAGCCAATTCGTGCCCCTGCAACTGTCGGTGCAGCCGTTCCCCCCACACGCTGCCCCAGGCGCCGCGCGCCTGGGCCGGGCTCATCGCCAGCAATTGCGCCATCGTTACCAGTCCGGCCGCCGCCAGCCGCTTTTCCATCGCCCGGCCCACGCCGGGGATGTCTGAAAGCGGCAGCCGTTCCAGCCGCGCCCGGCGCACATCTTCGGACAGGATGGTCAGCCCGTCGGGCTTCTTCATGTCGGCTGCCATCTTGGCCAGCAGCCGGTTGGAGGCAACGCCAATGGAGGCGGTGAGGCATTCACCCACATTGGCGTTCAGCCCGGCCTTGATCGCCGTTGCGAGGGCGGCAACCGCGGCCGGGCTGTTCTCGTTGTCCATCAGGCGGCACGCCACCTCGTCGATGGAACAGATGTTGGTGACCGGCACTTGCCGGTTCACTTCGTCGATCACCTTGTGGTGAAAACGCACATAATCATCATGGCGGCCGGGCACGATCACCACATCACGGCACATGGCTTTTGCCTGCCAGATCTTCGTCCCGGTGCGTATGCCATAGGCCTTGGCCTCATAGCTCGCCGCAATCGCGCTGGTGCTGTCGGTCATCACCGGCGCCACCACCACCGGCCGGCCGCGCAGGGCCGGGTTCATCTGTTGCTCAACGCTGGCGAAATAGCTGTTGAGATCGAGGTAGAGCCAACGCAGGGGCAGCGAATCAGCCATATATCTCTGATAACACAAATAGAACGAAAAGTGAACAAATAAGCTGCGTCATCCGGCACCTTCCGCCGGCCAGACGGGCCGCCTATGGTGCAGTTCATGTCGATGGATCCCGAAGCCAAGGCCCTGCTGGACGCAGCCGCCGCCCATGAACCCACTGGCGTTCGCGCTGTGGCGGCCGATGCGCTGGCCGGCCGGCAATTGCGCTATTATGATTTCTGCATGGCGGCCTTTGCTGTCATTCTCATCTGCTCCAACCTGATCGGCGCCAGCAAGCCGGCGCAGGTGGACGTACCGATCTGGGGCACGGTCACGTTCGGGGCCGGCATATTGTTCTTCCCGCTCTCCTACGTGCTCGGCGACGTGCTCACCGAAGTCTATGGCTATGCCCGGGCCAGGCGCGTGGTGTGGGTGGGTTTTGCCGCCTCGATCTTCGCTGCCACCATGAGCTTTGTCGTGGTCTCATTGCCGCCCGATCCGAGCTGGAAAGGCCAGGCCGCGTTGGCCGAGGTGTTCGGTCAGGTTCCGCGCATCTTCCTCGCGTCCATCCTCGCCTTCTGGGCCGGCGAAATGGCCAATGCCTTCGTCCTGGCCCGCATGAAACTGCTCACCAACGGCCGCATGCTGTGGACGCGAACCATCGGCTCGACCGTGGTGGGGCAGGGCGTGGACAGCCTGATCTTTTATCCGCTGGCCTTCTGGGGGATCTGGGAACCGGCGCTGGTGTTCAGCGTGATGGCCACCAACTATGCGCTCAAGGTCCTGTGGGAAGCACTGCTCACGCCCATAACCTATCGCGTGGTGGCGTGGTTCAAGGCCGTCGAAGGCCTGGATGTCTATGACACCGGCACGGATTTCACCCCGTTCAAGACGAAAGTGTGAAAACGAGCGATGTGAAAAATGGCAGTGTGAAAACCGGCTGATGTCAGAACAGGCTGGGCATCAGCGCGATGCGGCGACGGGTTGTCGGCACCGGGTTCGGGCGGCCACCGCGCGCCACGAAGGTGCCGGCATCAACCACAAGCATCACTGCCAGCATCGCCACGGACACAGCGGCCATCACAAGCCAGATAACCGCCATCAGCGGCATCGGAGCAATGCCAGCCAGCGACATCGACGCGGAGGGAGCGGTAACGCTGAGAGCCGGGCTGTACACGGTCGTTTTCCCCGACAGCCTGTTGCCAGTCGCGAGCACGTCATGTGGGACACTGGCCATCTGCGTCTAAGCCTCCCTGAACCGGGGAACAATCCACGTTCCTTTCAATATTATTAAGCAAAGATTGCGTTTTAGGCAAGCCCTTGGCGTCGATTCTGCCAAGCCGTTGATTTTGCAAAACACGTCTGCCCACCCCGGCGGAGATACGCACCAGGATGGACGCATCTCCTGACGCAAGCCGGGAGAATCGCAGCCGTTAAGAATGGATTTCCAGTCAGGCCCCGCCGCCGCCCACCGGCAGCGCCGCCATCACAGCATCAGGCGCAACAAATCGCGGCCAACGATGATGCGGCCATCAAACGCCTTGGCCGCCGCCGTCTGCCACATGTCGTCGGTCACGCTGGCATCGCCGCCCGGCACGAAATGGCTGAGCACGAGGGTCTTCACGCCCGCCGCCGCCGCGATCTCACCAGCCTGTTCCGCCAGCGTGTGGCTGGCCAGCAGATGCGCGCGCAAGGTCGGCGCGTTCGATTCAGAGGCGATCAGCCGCTCCATTGCCGGCAGATACATCACTTCCTGCACCAGGAAATCCGCCCCCCGCGCCAGATCGATCAGCGCTTGGCACGGCCGCGTATCGCCCGACCACACCACCGATTTGCCCGCCCAGTCAAAGCGATAGGCGAAGCTGTCAACCAACGGCGGATGCTCCACCCGCGCCGCCGTCACCTTCAGGCCGCCCGCGTCCAACTGCACGCCCGGCTGTACCTCGGCCACGCTGATCATCTTGCGCAGATCCGGCCGGCCCTCGTCCGCCATCCGCGTCTCGATATCCACCCGGGCAAAGCGCAGCCAATCGCGCGCCATCTGCTTCATGCCCTTGGGGCCATGCACCGTCACCGGCGTGGTGAGCGCCCCACTCCACGCCAGCCACGGCAGGGTGAAGGCATCCGCCACATGATCATTGTGCAGATGCGTGATCCACACATGCGCCAGGTTCTTCAGCGGCAACCCCGCCAACGCCGCCTGCCGCGCCACGCCATTGCCGGCATCAATGATGTGCAGTTGCCCGCCAATCATCAGCGCCATGCTCGGCGCAGCCCGCAGCGCCTTCGGAGTCGGCCCGCCGCCGGTGCCCAGCAGCACGAGTTGATCGGGCAGGGACTGCGCGGCGAGGCGCTGCGGCAGCAGCGCGGCGCCGCCGGCCATGGCGATCAATTGTCGGCGTGTGTGCATTGTGCAGCCTCCCCGCTGGAACGGTGGGGGAGGGAGCAAAGGGAGGCAAGAAATTAGTGCGCCACCGGCGGGCAGGGGTGACCCCTGCACCCGTCTGTTTTGGGGCCTTTTGCTGTCTGGCGGCCAGCGGGGGGTGAATGAAGATGGTTGCCGTTCACCAGGCGCTCACAATGGCGGCTCCTTCCGACCCAATTGCGGACGATCCCGAGGCCACTGCCGATCGGCGGCTTTCGCCAGAGGCCGCCGTTTGCATCACTCCAATTTGCCGGTCAGCAACGCGCCCTAGTTTTGGTCGTTCGGGCCAGTTCCCTCGTTGCCCGAAAGTGGACGGCGGATCGCCGTTGCTCGAGTGAAGGATTTTGGGACAGGCTTGCCATATTTGACTGGGTCGCAGTATGCATATTCATGACAGAGGTCGATAGGGGGGATGATCTCGCCGCCCTAGGTTACCTCAATGCCATTTAACCGGTCGACTCGGGACCGCGCGATTGTGAGGAGCTCGCATGGCCATCTCCACTGCACCGCGGTCGCTGCGACTGGCAGTGTGCCTGATGGTCATGGCGACCGGGTTGCAGGCAGCGTCCGCGGCACCAGAGCCGGCAGATGTGGTGATCCGCGGCGGTACTGTTCATGATGGCAGCGCCGGCGCGCCCTATATCGGCGATGTGGCGATCAAGGGTGACCGCATTGTCTATGTCGGCACGGGGGCGCCGATGACCGCCGCCCGGACGATTGATGCCAGCGGGATGATCGTTACTCCTGGTTTCATCGATCCCCATACCCATGCCGATAGTTTCCTCCGCGCGCCCGATGCGGCGACGCGAGCCAACGCCGCTTGGTTGCACCAGGGCGTCACCAGCGTCATGATCGGGGTCGATGGCAGCGGGACGCCCGATGTCGGCGACGATGCTCGCAAATTGACAGCATCCGGGGTCGGCACAAATATTGTCCCTTTTGTCGGCTTTGGGGCAGTGCGCCAGCGCGTTCTGGGGCAGGCGGCGCGGGCACCCGACGCCGCAGATCTTGCTAGGATGCAAGGGCTGGTCGCCAAGGCGATGTGCGAAGGCGCAACCGGCCTTTCAACCGGGTTGTTCTATGCGCCGCAGAGTTTTGCGAAGACCGAAGAGGTCATAGCGGTGGCACGCGAGGCCGCTAAGCGCGGCGGCCTGTATGATACGCATCAGCGCGACGAATCGAGCTACAGCCTTGGCCTGCTCGGTTCCGTGCGCGAGGTGTTGACGATCGGCCGTGAAGCCGGAATGCCGGTGCACTTCGCCCATATCAAGGCCCTGGGCGTCGATTTGCAGGGGCAGGCGCAGGCGGTCATCAACTTGATCGAGGCCGCGCGCGCCGCAGGTCAGGCCGTGACAGCCGACCAATACCCATGGCTGGCGTCGGGAACGAGCCTTGATGCGGCGCTGCTGCCACGCTGGGCGGTTGATGGTGGTGATGCGGCGCTGCTCAAACGGCTCGATGACCCTGCGGCGCTGGCGCGAATCCGCGCGGACATGGCCGAAAACATGCGTCGGCGTGGCGGCGCTGCGTCACTGTTGCTGATTTCCGAGGGGTTCGAATGGACCGGCAAGACGCTGGAGGGCTTGGCACAGGCGTGGCAGGTCGATCCGCGCGACGCGGCGCTGCGCATCATCCGTGACAGTATTGCCGGGCGCGCTGCCGGGCGGCAGGGACGTGGCACCGGGGTAGCTTCTTTCAACATGGCGCAGGCCGATGTCGACCTTTTGATGCAGCAGCCCTGGGTGGTCACGTCATCGGACGGTTCCGATGGGCATCCCCGGATGTTTGCCAGCTTCCCGGAAAAATACCGCCGCTATGTCAAGGAGCGCCCGGTCATCACGCGGACCGACTTCATCCACCGCTCCACCGGTCGAACGGCCGACATCTACAAGCTTGCCGGGCGGGGCTATTTGCGCAGCGGCTATTACGCCGATGTGGCGGTGATCGACCCGGAAAAATTCGTGCCGCGCGCAGATTATCTGAAGCCCCGCGAACTGAGTGACGGCGTGGCGCACCTGTTCGTCAACGGCACGGCGGCGCTGGCCGACGGCAGGGCGACCGGGGCGCTGCCCGGCCGGGTGTTGCTGCGGCCAACGCCGGCTGAATGCCCCTGAACCAATTTCCGGAGCGTTCACCCTCTCCGGGTCACTTTGTCCGGAAGCGCACACCAACGCGGAAAGCGCGCCCCAGAATGTCGCTGAACGTCGGGTTTGCCGACAGGCCGCCTTCAGGCAGCAGAATCGGGTCCCGATTGAACAGGTTGGTGATGTTGAAGAACAGCTGCCCATCCGAGCCGCCGACCTTGATCTTGGCGGTGAAGTTCAGATCCGCATAAAATGCACCCGACACCGAATTGTTGTCGATGGTCGGGGCCAGCGCCGTGCTGGCCGGGCAGTTTGTGGTGCAGACGACGTTGATGTTGCTGTAGGTGCCCGCACTGACCCCGCGGCCGACCGCCGTGATGCTGTAGCGCGGTGTGTCGAAGGTGGCCGAGGCGCGGAAGATCCAGTCCGGCGTGCCGCTCTGGGTGCCGCTGTTCTGGCCGACCGTGTTGATCGGCACCGAAATGCCATTGTCGACGATGTTTTCCAGATAGTTGGTGGCGGTGCCGCGCAACACCAGCGTGCTTGAACTGCCATCGAACCACTGATCGAGCGGCAGCGCATAGCGCGCTTCATAATCGATGCCGCGCACCGTGATGCGGTTGAAATTGAACGGACTGGCCGACACGACGAAATCGCGCACGCCGGTCGAATCGACTGTGATCGCACTGCAGAAATCCAGCCGGCCTTCGGTGCAGCGCTGCGCGATGTCGTTGGCGAAGAACTGGCTGATGGCGCCCTTGACCTTGAAGCGGAACCAATCGGCAGAGAAGGAGAAGCCGGGCAGGAATCGCGGCTGGAGCACGCCGCCCAGGGTCAGTGCGTCGGATTTCTCGGGCTGCAGCGCCCGATTGCCGGTGGTGATTTCCTGGAAGGTGCGGCCAGCGTACTGACCAAAGGCGCTGCCGGTGCCAAAATTGTTGCTGCGCGAGGTGCCGGACTGGAACAGCTCGTTGAGGTTGGGCGCCCGAATATCCCGCGAGACCACCCCGCGCAGCCGGATATCGTCGATCAGCTGCCAGGTCAGGCCGGTCTTCCAGGTGGTCACATAACCCGACGTCGAATAATCGGTGGCACGCACGGCACCGTTGAATTCAAAGCCGATGCCAAGCGGCACGACGGTTTCGAGATAGGCTTCCTTGACGTTGTAGCTGCCGAAGGTCGGCAGGAAATTGCCCACCGCCCAGCCGGTCTGGAACTCGACCGGGACAAAGCCGGACACTTCTTCCTTCCGGTATTCGCCGCCAACTGCAACGCTGACATCGCCGGCCCAAGTGGCAAACGGGATCGTCGAGAGGTTGAAGCCGGCCACCATCTGTTTGAAGCGTTGGTTACGGAACGGATTCCCGAGAACATTGGCAAATGCCGCCGGGTTGGCGACGCCAATGCCCAACCGGTTGAGCGGGATGCAGCCATTGGTTGGCGCGGTTAGCGTTGACCGGCAGACGATGGTGCCGGCCGCGACGCCGAGCGCATTGCCAGCGGGCGCGAACACCGCATCGGTCGCCTGGGCCATCCGTGTGTTGTTCATGACGTCGCGCAGTTGCTCGTTGGTGTCGGTCTGGCCATATTGGGCATAGGCGCTCCACACCGCCTTCTTGCCGAACATGTCGAATTCGCCGCCGGCGCCGAGGGTATAGCGCTGCACCTCGCGGTCGCTATTGTTCTTGCGGAACGGCAGATCCTGTGACGAGGTGCCGACCGTCACGCCGGTGACGTTGGTCAGCGCGGCTGCGCCCAGCGCATTGATCAGAAAGGCATTGTCGCGGGTCAGCGTGAAGGCTGCTGCCTGCGGTCCGGAATTGAACAGCGTCTTGTTCCAGTTGAACGATCCTTCAGCATAGACCTCGATCCAGTCGGCCGCTTCATAGCTCACCCGGCCAAAGACACCGCGCCGATTGTCCTCGGCATCGAGCCCGATCCGCCGAGACTGGTCATTGAGTTCCCAATCCCCACCCTGGGTCTGTGTGGCGTCGGTAAGGGCGCCGAAGCGATAGGCACGGGGAGCACCACCAACATCGAAATAGATGCCGCGCAGCGCCGCACCGCCGGTGCCTGTCGCCGACCGGATGATCCCGCCCGGCAGCGTGTTCCAGGTGGCGGCACCCTTTACCACGAGGTTCTGGGGCTGGCCGTTGGTGGGGGTATAGTTCGGGTTGATGAGTGTGCGGAAACCGATCTGGTTCCAGTCGCGTTCGGTGGTCAGGATGCCATCCCGGCGCGCAAATTCCCCGGCAACCAGCACGTGGCCGCGCCCTCCGGCGAACGGAAGGCCCACGGCGGCGGAAAAGCTGTAATTATGGCCGTCACCCGCGTCGTTGATGCCCGTGTCGGCATCGATCTTGATACCGGTATATTTCTTGTCGAGAATGAAGTTGGCGACACCGGCGACAGCGTCCGAACCATAGGCCGCCGAGGCGCCGCCGGTGACGATCTCGACAGTCTTGATCAGCGCCTGCGGGAAGGTGTTGATGTCCACTAGCCCGGTGATTGTCGATCCGACCGAGCGCCGGCCATCGAGCAGCACCAGCGTGCGCACTTCGCCAAGGTTGCGCAAGTTGAGCGTGTTGACCCCGGCGAGCCCCGAGCTGATCGCCAGCCGCGAGTTGGCCGGGCGGGTACTGCCCGCCAGTGCCGGCTGCTGGTTGATGAAGTCGGCCAGGTTGTTGGTCGGCGACTGGCTCTGGATTTCCTGCTGAGACAGCACGGAAAGCGGAGTTGGCGAGCGGAAACCATCGCGCACGATGCGGCTGCCGGTGACAACAATCTGCTCGTCGGTCGCCGCCGCTTCGGCTGTCGAGGTCGTCGTTGCGGCCTGGGCCAACGCCGGAGCGGCGCTAATCAATGCGATCGCCGCAGCGGCGGTTCCAAACCCGCCAGAATTACCCAATGAACGACGCATTTTGCCAAGATTGCGCATAAAAGCCCCCGTTAGTTCCATGTTTGTCGCAGGTTCACCACACCGGCTCCTGCATATTGCCCCTTGCACGATCCAGCCGCCACCACCGGTACGCGCGCTGGTCATGTTGCAATAAGTACATTGCAGGGCGACTGCCGGTGGTCAATAGTCCCCCGGGGCAGCCGTTTTCGAACGTAATCAACGGCTAACAATGGTGCGGGCGATGGGGGGCTGATGATCCAGCGACGAGCGTTTCTGTTGGCATCGGTTGCTGCACTTGCCATGCCGGGCCGGCTGGCTGCGCAGGCGCAGGCGCAGGCTGTTCCAGGCAGCAGGACCGGAATCCGAATTGCCGGAGCCCGTGCGCAAATCGAAATCGTTGAGGATTCGCTTGGCATCCCACATGTCCGGGCGGACTCGCTGCACGATGCCTTTTTCGGGCAAGGCTATCTGGTTGCGCGGGACCGGCTGTTCCAGATCGACCTGCAGTATCGCCGCGACCAAGGCAGAATGGCGGAGGCTTTCGGCGCAGCGTTCGTGGCGGCCGATACGGCGGCGCGGCTGTTTCATTATCGCGGCGATATCGATGCCGAGCTGGCGGCGATGCCCGATGGCGTGCTGGACTGTGCGAAAGGCTATGTCGCCGGCGTGAACGCCCGAATCGCCGAGCTGGAAGCCGACCCGGCACAATTGCCGCTTGAATATGCGGCGCTGGGCATCCGGCCGCTGCGATGGGACCTGCGCGATCTGGCGCGGGCACGTGGTGTCGAGACCGGTGATGCTGACGATGAAGTGCGACGGGCCAGGCTGGCAGCGTTGGGGTTGCTCGAAGCCGATCGGCTGATGTCGCCGCTGCGCCCGGCGTGGGACTTCAGGATGCCGGATGGTCTTGATGTCGCCGCGGTCACCGAAGCCGATCTGGGCCTGCTGGCGCCATCGGCCCGGCCCCAGCCATTCTGGTCGCTCCAACTGGCCGAGCTGGACCCCAAACAGCGCCATGCCAGCCGCTTTGCCATGGGCAGCAACGCCTGGACGATTTCGGCATCGCGCAGCGCAACCGGGCGTCCGATCCTTGCCAATGATCCCCATCTGGGCATCGGCAGTTTCAGCCCCCGCCATGTCGTGCATCTGACCGCACCAGGGCTGGACGTGATTGGCGCCGGCGCCCCCGGCCTGCCGGGCATCATGCAGGGCCATACCGACCGTTTCGCGTTCGGCCGCACCAATTCGCATATCGATCAGACCGATCTGTTCGTGTTGCGCACCGCGCCCGCGGACCCCGAACTTTATTGGCACAAGGGCCGGTGGAAACGCTTCGAGACGTTCGACGAGACAATTGCCGTCAAGGGCGCGTCGGCACGGCAGGTGCGCCTGCGCTATGCCGGTGGCCGACCGATCGTTGCGCAGGACACAGGCCGGCAGCGCGCCATGGCCTTTGCCACAGCCGACATGCTGCCAGGTGCCTTGATGCGCTTTGCCATCATCGCGATCAACCTGGCGACAGACTGGCCTTCGCTGATGCGCGCCTTCACGCTGCATGTTTCGCCGACCAATTTCCACTATGCCGATATCAATGGCGACACCCGCTGGCAGGTCATCGGCTTTGCACCGCGCCGTCCCCGACACGACGGCTTGCTGCCGGCGCCCGGCGACGGGGATCATGATTGGAACGGCCTGATCCCGGTGGCCGAACTGCCAAGCCTGCGCAACCCGCCCGAAGGCTGGTTTGCGTCTGCCAACCAGTTGAATCTGCCGAAGGACTATCCCTATGGCAAGAAGATCATCGGCTTTGAATGGAGCGATCCCTTTCGCCATGACCGGATATGCGAGGTGCTTGCAGCCCAGCCGCGGCACAGCATCAACGACAGCATATCGCTTCAGCAGGATGTCCAGTCGCTGCCGGCCCGGGCGCTGGTGCGGCTGATCCCGCGGCAGGTCTCGCCAGCGGCCATGGCAGCCGCAGCGATGCTGCGCGCATGGGACTGTGCATTGACCGCTGAAAGCGGCGCGGCGCTGCTGTATGAGATGGTAATGCCCGAACTGCTCGCCGCTTGCCGCATGGCGTTGATCCCGGAAGCCGCGCGGGATCTGATTCCAACGGTCAATCTGCATGCGATGCTGGCGGCGCTGGGAGCACCCGACGCGCGGTTCGGCCCGCAGCCCGCCGCTGCCCGTGACCAGATCATCGATGCTGCCCTGGCGGCAGGATGGCAGAAGGCGCTGGAACGCGGCGGCCCCGATCCAGCCTTGTGGCGCTGGGGCACGCTGCACCAGGTGGTCATCACCCACCCTTTGCAGGCAGTGCCGCGCATAGCCGGACTCTTTCCGCGCATCGCAGGCGGCGCCTCTGGCGGCGACGGCCAGACGCCGATGGCGCGCGGCCTCAACGTCAGGAACGGCTACGTGGTGACCCACGGTGCCAGCTATTTGCAAGTGATCGATGTCGGCGGCTGGGATAACAGCCGCTTCCTGCTGCTCCCCGGCCAATCGGCTGACCCGCGATCGGCGCAGTATCGGGACTTTTACGACCGCTGGCTGGCAGGTGGCATGCAGCCACTTTGGTTCAGCCGAGCGGCGGTCGATGCCAATGCGGCGCGGCGGCTGCTGCTGGTTCCGGCCTGACGGCGTCGCTGCGTCAAAGCGCTTCGGCGATGGCGACAAGCGCCTTGTCGACGACCGCCGTGGCGCGGGCATCGGCACCATCGGGCATGTCGTTGGCGATCGCCGAGAACGCCAGGGTGCGGCCGCTTCTGGTGACGAGATAACCGGACAGGGCGCGCGCCGCGTTGAGCGATCCGGTTTTGGCAAACAGTTTGCCCTGCAGGCCGCTGTCCTTGAAGCGGTTGCGCAGCGTGCCATCGACGCCGGCAATTGGCAGCGTGTTGCGCCATGCCTCACCCCAGGGCTGCTGTGTGGCCCAGATGAGAAGGCGGGTTGCGGCGCGCGGGGTGATGCGGTTGTACGACGACATCCCCGAGCCATCGGCAAACGTGAAACTGTCGGCAGGCAGGCCAGCCTGCGCCATCACCGCGCGCAGCGCTGCCTGCCCGTCGGCGATTGATCCGCTGCCTGCCAGCCGAGCAAGGCGACGCAGCATCAAGTCGGAATAGACGTTCTGGCTTTTCTTGTTGATGATTTTCATGTCGGCGATCAGGTCGGGCGCTGGCAGGGTTGCCAGCATTTCCGGCAGTGGTGGCCGCGGCGGCGGTGCGCCGCCCCGGATCGCCGGGTCATCGGCCGGGATCAAATGCCGGTGCCTTGTGGCGATCTCGCCACTGACGACAATGCCACGGGCACGCAGCAATTCACGCAGCCGCCAGGCGGCATGATCGGCCGGATCATCCACGCCAAAGCGCAATGTGGCCGGTTTGGCGGCGACGCCGATGGTGCCGGTCAGGCGCACGACGTCGCTATTGGGCGCGCGTTCATCAACAATCGCCTCACCGTCACCCGCGACCGTGAGCAGCCGGTTGTCGATCCGGTAATAGGCCGAGGTCTCCACCACCGGCGTCGAACCGATTGCGCCCGGTTTGACCGTTGCGGCAATTTCATTGTCATCAAGCGTCAACGCCGAAATGCCGGTGCCGGACTGGGTCTGAATGTTGTTCCAGCTCATCCCCGGCCCCCAGCGCTCGGCTGGAAACCAGCTGTCATCACCGACGACATGGCGCACGCGCCGGGTTTTTGCCGCCACTGCATCGGCAAGCGTCTGCAGGCAGGCGGTGGTGCAACCCGGCCCGCTGGCGAGTTGCGATTCACCCCGGCCTTGCAGGACGACATCAACCAGCCCTGGCCCTGCCGGCTCCAACCGCACGCCGGTGCCCGTGGCCGCCGCCTCCAGAGCCGACAGATTTGAAAAGGCGGCGGCGGTGACAAACAGCTTGGTGTTGGACGCCGGGATGAACCGCCCATCCGGGTTGATGGCGAGCAGCGGTTCGCCTTCAAGCGTCGTCACCATCACACCATAGCGTGTGCCGGCGGGACCTTGCGCAAGGATGGCTTCGACAACGGGCAGCAGCGGCGGTGCGGGTTCCGCGGCGACCATGCCGGTTGGAGCAAGAAGGGCGAAAATCAAGGCAAGGCGCATCACCAACCATAACCCTAAGCACCATGGCGTTGGCAAGTGACGTCAGCAGGCGGTCGTCGCCTCGGCAAGCGCCTGCCCTACCGCCGGGCGCAGCGTGAAGATGCCGCTTTCGGTGTGGCGGCTGGGGTGGACACGATTGGTCAGCAAGGTCCAGGCCAGCCCGCGCCCGAAATCGATCCACAGGCCGGTGCCGGTGAAGCCGGTATGGCCGATGGTATCGGGCGAACAGCGGTCGCCGCCCGACCATCCCGGAAAGGCGCGTTCCCAGCCGCAGGTGCGATGGCCGAACTGGGGCGTGCGCACGTGCGCCATCATTGCCGGCGAAAGCAGCGCGCCCTGCAACATGGCATGGGCAAAGCCCAGCACACCGTCGACGGTGCCGAACAGCCCGGCATGACCTGCTGCCCCGCCCAGCGCGTAGGCATTTTCGTCATGCACCTCGCCCTTCAGCATACGGCCGCGCCACTGGCAATATTCGGTGGCCACTACCGGCCCTGGCGGCTGGCCAAAGCCCAGGCCGTCGCCCAGGCGCCACGCCGATAGCGGTGCGCCGGTTATGCGTTCGATGGCAATGCCCAGGAGGATGAAATTGATATCGGAATAGACTGGGGGCGTCCCGGGCTGTGGTTGTCGCCATTCGCGTTGCAGCACAAATGCGCGCAGCCGGGCCGGATCGTCGCCATAGGTATAGATCGGCTCGACAGCGGGCAGGAAGCTGCGATGGGCAAGACAGTCCCGAAACGTCAGCTGGCGCTCGGCGGCGTTCGCCACGTCATACTGGCGAAGATCCGGGATGACATCGGTCAATGGCCGGTCAAGATCGAGCCGCCCCTGTTCGGCAAGTTGCAGGATTATCGTTGTGGTGGCGATAACCTTTGAAACCGACGCGAGATCGAACCAATGGTCACGGGTCAACGGTTCAACAGTCGGCCGCAGCGCCGCTGCCCCGGCCAGCCGCACCGCGCGGTCCCCGTTGGCGCTGACGACCCCGAGCGTGGCACCAGGGATTTCGCCGCGTGCGACCGCTAGACGGGCGGGGGCAAAGGCCGTTTCGCAAATGGTCTCAATCATGGCGTCCTCAACGCGTCCGCGGCCGCAGCTTCATGACAATCGGCAAGAATAGGATGGCAGCAAGGCTGAGCGTGCCCGCCATCAGGAAGAACCCTTCATAACCGATGGCTTTCTGGATGGCCCCAGAGACGCCGCCGACCAGTCGCGGCAACAGAAACGCAAAACCAGACAGAAACGCGAATTGGGCGCCGGGAAATCGCGGACTGACCAGCATCGACAGATAGACAACGAATACGGCCCCGGCGACACCGTGGCCAAACTGGTCAACCCCGGCGGCAACATAGAGCACCAGCGCTGATGGCTCGGCACGCCACAGCCAGACGAACACCCAGTTGCCGATGGCGGAGGCAATCGCCCCGATGATCAGCGCCAGCGTCATCGACAGCCGCGCCGCACACAGTCCGCCAAGCCCCACACCCGCCAAACTGCAGCCAACGGCCACCAGCCCGTCAGCCATGCTGATCTGATCGAGGCTGTACCCCGCAGCGTTCCATAACGGGTGCGAGAGCGTCAGCGTCAGCACATCTCCCATCCGGTAAAAGGACACGAAGGCAAGCAGCGGCAACACCCCATGGCCAAAGCGCCAGAAGAGTTCGACGTGGGGTGCCAGCACACGTGGCAAGTTCGCCCAGGCATC
>Ga0164292_10000146_pt1 | contig 47706 bp, 53 predicted proteins | sample GEODES117metaG_FD_111486 | JGI IMG/M metagenome (GOLD analysis project Ga0164292, IMG submission 111486) | Eutrophic lake water microbial communities from Lake Mendota, Wisconsin, USA - GEODES117 metaG | ecosystem: Environmental > Aquatic > Freshwater > Lake | place: USA: Lake Mendota... | reverse complement strand
CGTCCAACCCCGAGGAAGACCAATGACCGACGACATGATGAACCTTCGCACGCTGGTGGAGAAGACCCCCGACGCGGATATCCTGCGGGATATGATCGGCTTTGCCGCCGAGCGGCTGATGGAGCTGGAAGTGGGCGCGCTGACCGGGGCGGCTCATGGCGAGAAGAGCGCGCTCAGGCTGGCGCAGCGCAACGGCTATCGCGACAGGGACTGGGAGACGCGGGCCGGCACGGTGGAACTGCGCATCCCGAAGCTGAGGAAGGGAACCTACTTCCCCGGTTTTCTGGAGCCGCGCCGCATGTCCGAGAAGGCGCTGGCGGCGGACCCCGGTGCTCCCGCAGTTTGTTGCATAGCATTCGTTTCCGACCGACGTTCGGGTGGGGTCAGCCTTCAGAGCCGATTCGGGGTCAAATGGCGTGCCAGTTCAGATCCTTGACCGCCTGCCTTGATTGGCAGGGGAGCGGGCTATCGTTGACCGGGCCGAGGCGTCGGTCAGGTCGCCGTGGACGACAGGCGCTTGTGTTGCTGGTTTGTTCTATTCTTTGACGCATGGCATGACACAAAGGCGGTTTCCGGCACCGTGGAGCATGCGCGAGATCCCGGGAGGCTTTGCGGTGAGTGACGCGACCGGGCGGACGCTGGCTTATGTCTATGCGGCCGAGGGTGACGTGCTGTCAGCGATCCCCCAGGCCTTGACCAAGGACGAGGCGCGCCGGATTGCGCGGTTGCCGGAGCTGATTGACGCCGGCCGCAAAAGCTCTCAGGCTAATTCACGATAACATTTGTAAAATACCGCTTGTCAGTTGTTGGTAAATATGCCAACATATAACGACGAGACGTATTTCATGGGTGCGGGCGGCGTTTAAGGAGTTCACATCCTTTCCGCAAGCCGTCCAGGAGCAGATGCAGTTCGCCCTGGAGGTCGCCAGCGAAGGCCAAATGGCCGACATCGCCAAACCCATGAAAGGCCTTGATGGCGGGGTGTATGAAATCGCCCTGCCCCATCGAGGCGACGCCTACCGCGCCGTGTACGCGGTGAAACTCGGCAATGACCTGTGGGTGGTGCACGCCTTCCAGAAGAAATCCTCGCAAGGGATCAAGACCCCCCAGCGCGAGATCGAGGTTATCCGTGAGCGACTGAAACGCCTAAAGGAGATGAAGCCATGAGCGACGACCTGGAGATCATGCGCGGCACGGGCAACGTGTTCGCGGACTTTGGCGACGCCGATGCCGAGGCCAAGAAGCTGAAGGCGACCATCGCGGCGGAAATCATCGCCACCCTGAATGCCCGCAAGCTCACCATGCGCGCGGCGGCCGAGCTGACGAAAGTTGATGCCGCTGACATCCAGCGCATCCGCAATGCCGACCTGTCCCGCTTCACCATCGATCGGCTGGTGCGGGTGGCTTACCGCCTGGGCCGGACCGTGGAAATGAAGGTGCTGCCGGCGCGGCCAGGGATGGCGGCGTAATCAAGCGATGGGAGGCGGGCTAACGCTCGCCTCCCTTTTTGGGAATTGGAGGGAGCAAGGACATAATGGGGGCGCTTTTTAGAGAGTTCGCCGTAAACGGCGAAGCCATTGAGTTTGCGTGTCGGGCGCAGGTGCGAGTGCGCGCATGAACGCGGTTGAGATCGAAGAGGCCTGTAAACCAGCACGCCATTTGACCCCCAATCGGCTCTGAAGGCTGACCCTATCCAAATGCCGGTAAGCACTTGATGCTATGCAACAAATTGCGGGAGCAGCAGGGTCACTCTTGGACGCCTAAAGGGATCAAGCTCCGAAGCCGATACACACTCAGCCCGATCATCCCGTCCGCGCATCGCAAATCACTCCAGGCCCGCAATTGGAGTGCATCACAAAACCAAAAATCAGGGGAGAGTTTTTCAGCGGCCTGCTAGACCACAACGGTGATCTGCTTCGCGGCCCGTGTCAGCGCCGTGTAGAGCCAGCGCTGGCGATGCTCGCGGAAGGCAAAGGACTCATCGAACAGATAGACATTGTCCCATTGCGAGCCCTGCGCCTTGTGAACGGTGAGCGCATAGCCATAGTCGAATTCGTCGGAATGGCGGCGCAGCTCATAGGGCAGCGTGTCCTCCGTGCCCTCGAAGAAATTCGGGAACACCGAGACCTTCACCGGCTTGCCGCCTGCGTCCTCTTCGGGAGAAACCCGCATCGTCACGAGTTGGGACTTCGAGGCGCGCAACTCCGCCACGATCCAGAGCCCGCCATTGAGCAGGCCTTTCTGCCGGTCATTGCGCAGGCAGACCAGCTTGTCGCCGGCCACCGGCATCTTGCCGACCCGGCCCATCAACTCGCGGATGCGGGCATTGAACGCCCGCCGGGTCTTGTTCATACCGACCAGAACCTGATCGGCGGTCAGAACCGCATCACGCTCCACATCGGCGCGGCGGATGACGCGGCTGAGGCCGAACTGGCCAACATCGAGCCGGCCGCCTTCCCGCACGATGCGGGCCAGATGCACGATCGGATCGTCAGCCTCCTGGCGGTGGATCTCGGTCAGAATCGCGTCCGGCTCGGCCTCGGTGAAGAACCCTCCGCCCTTGACGGGTGGCAACTGCGCCGGATCACCCAGCACCAGCACCGGCACACCAAACGAAAGCAGGTCGCGGCCCAGTTCCTCATCCACCATCGAGCACTCGTCGATGACGATCAGCTTGGCCTTGGAGGCCGCGCCCTCCGGGTTGAGCACGAAGGTCGGGGCCTCCTCATTCTCGCCGCGCGAGCGGTAGATCAGCGAGTGGATCGTGCTCGCCCCCTCGCAGCCTTTGGAACGCAGCACCAGAGCGGCCTTGCCGGTAAAGGCAGCATAACTCACCTTGCCCTCGACGCTCTCGGCCAGGTGCCGCGCCAGCGTGGTCTTGCCCGTGCCGGCATAGCCGAACAGGCGGAAGACCTGCGGGGTCGAGCCCTCGCCCGGCCGCTGCGCCAGCCAGCGCGCCACAGCCTTGAGTGCGGCATCCTGTTGGGGTGAGAACGGCGACATGGGCTGCTGTTAGCAGATTCGGGCCAAGCCGCGACCTGATGCGCCCGCCACCTTTGCTGCTATGTGCTTGCCATGCCGCCGCATTGACCCGCCGAGCCCACCTCGGTAGATCGTGCGCATGGTCTTTGCCGCACGCCCCCGCAGCCTCGCGCGCCTTCTGGCGCTGGTCGCGCTCGCCTATGTGCTGGTGCTGAACGGCCTGCTCGGATCGATCGCTGCCGGTGCCCATGTCACCGAGGCCCGCACGGCCGCCCAGCTTGGCGTGATCTGCACCATCCATGGCATCTCGAACGATGGTTCGGGCCAGGCCGACGACCCAACCCCCGGCAAGCTCGCCTGCATCGAGCATTGCGTGCTGGCCTCGGCCGGCATCGTGCCGGCGGTGCTGCCCGCAGGCAGCATGATCAGCCTGCCCGAACCCGATGCCGAAGCCGCCGGCATATCCGTGGTCGACCAGGGGCACCGGATCGCATCCGTTGCCACCCCTCCTCCGTCGCGAGGGCCGCCTCGTCTGATCTGATCAACCGGATTTCCGTTTCATCACATCACGAGGACACACCCATGTTCAAGACATCGTTCGCGGCTGCCGTCGGCACCGCACTCGGCGCAATGGCATTGTACGCTTCATCCGTGCCGGCAGCGGCACATGCCACATTCGATCGGGCTGAAGCCAGCCAGAACAGCACCTGGCGCGGCGCGCTGCGCCTGCCCCATGGCTGCAATGGCCAGCCCACCAACGTCGTCCGGATCACCATTCCGGAAGGCGTCATCAACGTGAAACCGATGCCGAAAGCCGGCTGGCAGCTTCAGACCGTCAGCGGCCCCTATGCACGCAGCTACACGCTCTCGGGCAAGCCCATCACCGAAGGCGTCAGGGAAGTCGTCTGGTCAGGCGGCAACCTGGATGATGGCCACTATGACGAGTTCGTCGTCACCGCGCGCATGACGGATTCGCTACCGCCCGGTCCAGTGTTTTTCCCCAGCGTGCAGGAATGCGCCACGGCAAAGGCAAGCTGGACCGATATCCCGAAGCCCGGGCAGGATGCCCATGCGCTGAAAAGCCCCGCACCTGCCGTCATGATCATCGCGCAAGGCGCGCAATCCGGCGGCCATAACCATGGCGCTGCCTCCGCTGGCTCGGTGGTCAGGGTCGGTTCGCTCTTGATCGAGGCGCCATGGACCCGTGCCACGCCGGCCGGCGCGAAGGTGGCCGGCGGCTTCATGACCATCACCAACACAGGCTCCGCGCCGGACCGGCTCATCGGCGGCAGCTTTCCGCTGGCTGGTCGCTTCGAAGTGCATGAGATGGCCGTCGCCAATGGCGTCATGACCATGCGCGAGCTGGCAAAGGGGCTGGAGATCGCGCCGGGCCAGAAGATCGAGTTCAAGCCCGGCGGCTACCACGTGATGTTCATGGACCTGACATCGCAGGTGCGCGAAGGCAAGCCGGTCAAGGGCACGCTGGTGTTCGAGAAAGCCGGCACCGTCGAGGTCGAATACCGCGTGGCACCGGTTGGCGCACGCGCTCCGGCCGGCGCGCACGCGCATTGACGACCACCCAACGACCCTCATCCTCAGCCTGCCTGAGGGTGAGGATCGCGGCGGCGAACAGCCACCCATCAGCGAAACGTGGGTCGATCCATCACCGCGTTGCGCTTGCCGCCGCACGCCGGGGCGACTAAACGGATTTCGCGCGCAAGCAGCGCGTGTTGAACCGGAGCCCGTGAGCCCATGGCCTTTCTTGCCGACGCGCTGAGCCGCGTGAAGCCTTCCGCGACCATCGTCATCACGCAGAAGGCGCGCGATCTGAAAGCGGCAGGCCGCGATGTGATCTCGCTGTCTGTCGGCGAGCCGGACTTCGACACACCGGACAACATCAAGAACGCTGCGATCGATGCAATCCGGCGCGGCGAGACCAAGTATACGCCCGTCTCCGGCATCCAGCCGCTGCGCGAGGCCGTGGCGAAGAAGTTCAAGCGCGAGAACAACCTCGACTACAAGGCCAGCCAGACCATCGTCTCCACCGGTGGCAAGCATGTCATCTACAATGCCCTGCTCGCCACCCTGAACCCCGGCGACGAGGTCATCTGCGTGGCACCCTATTGGGTCAGCTATCCGGAAATGGTGGCTCTGTGCGGCGGCACCCCGGTCTTCGTCGAAGCCAAGCAGGAAACCAATTTCAAGCTCCAGCCCGGCGATCTCGACCGCGCCATCACACCGCGCACCAAGTGGGTGATCCTCAATTCGCCGTCGAACCCGTCAGGCGCGGCCTACACATGGGCCGAGATGAAGGCGCTGACGGATGTCTTCATGAAGCATCCGCATGTCTGGATCCTTACCGATGACATGTACGAGCATCTGACCTACGGCGACTTCAAGTTCTGCACGCCGGCCGAGGTCGAGCCCAATCTCTATGACCGCACGCTGACCATGAACGGCGTGTCCAAGGCCTATGCCATGACCGGCTGGCGCATCGGCTATGCCGCCGGCCCGCAGCACCTGATCAATGCCATGGACATGGTGCAGGGCCAGCAGACCTCCGGCACCTCGGCAATCTCGCAATGGGCCGCTGTCGAGGCGCTGGACGGCACGCAGGAGCATCTGCCGAAGTTCCGCGCCGCCTTCGAGCGCCGCCGCGATCTGGTGGTCTCCATGCTCAACCAGACCAAGGGCCTCAAGTGCCCGGTGCCGGAAGGCGCCTTCTACGTTTATCCGAGCGTGGCTGAACTGATCGGCAAGAAGACGCCCGAAGGCAAGCTGATCGCAACCGACGACGATTTCGTGCAGGCCCTGCTCGAAACCGAGGCCGTCGCCGCGGTGCATGGCTCGTCCTTCGGGCTCGGGCCCAACTTCCGCATCTCCTATGCGACCTCGGACGCCAAGCTGGAGGATGCCTGCCAGCGCATCCAGCGCTTCTGTTCCAGCCTGCGGTAAAGGTCCGCAACTCTTAGGGCGTCGCCTCCGCCAGCGTCATTCCTGGGCGGAGCGCTGCGCGGGGGAAGGGAACCCACCGAGCGATGCATCACGCAGCAAGGTGGATCCCCTTCCCGATCCGCCGCATCGCCGGGATGACACCGCCATGATGGGATCGGCAAATCACCCCAGATGTTTCCTGAAGAACGCCAGCGTGCGTGACAGGGCCAGATCCGCGACCGGCTTGTTGTAGCGCGCGGCATTGGTGTCGTTGTTGAAGGCGTGCTGCGCGCCGTCATAGACATGCAGCTCGAAATCCTTCTTCGCCCATTCCAGAGCGGCCTTGAAGGCAGGGATGCCGGCGTTGATGCGATCGTCATTGCCGGCATAATGCAGCATCAGCGGCGTGCGGATACGCTCCACCTGGTCGGCGGGCACCTGCGAGCCATAGTAGGATACGCCCGCCGCCAGGCCCGGCGGATTGAGCACGGCGATGCGGTTGACCATGCCGCCGCCCCAGCAATAGCCCACCGTGCCGACCTTGCCGTTGCAGGTCTGCACCCGCGCCAGCGCGGCAACACCGGCTGCCAGCCGTGCAGCAGCCCGATCGGGCGGAAGCTGTCCGATCATGTCGCGCGCGCGATCCTCGTCTGCCGGCGTGCCGCCTTCCGGCGACAACACGTCGATGCCAAGCGCGATGAAGCCTTCGAGCGCGAACCGGCGCGTGACATCACGGATATGCGGGTTGAGCCCACGGTTTTCATGAATGACGACAACGCCGGGGAAGCGCCCCTCGCGGGCGGGCCAGGCCAGTTCGCCGTTCATCATCGCGTCGCCGATTTCGTACTGGAAACGCGAAATCGCGATCCTCGGGTCGTTCTCGGCCACGGTCTGCGCCACGGCGTAGTTGTTCTGGAGCAGTGGCAGCAGCGCCGTCGCAGCAGCCGTTCCGCCCACGGTTGCCGCCAGCCGCTCCATGAACTCACGCCGCGACAGCGCGCCATGGGTGAAGCGGTCATACAGATCGACGATAGTCTGCGTGATCGGCGGCATGGCGAAATTCCCCTGAAAACCGAAGCCTACGCCACGCGCCCATGTGCGCAAGGGGCGCTCGCCCGGATGTGATGGGGAGCCGACCACAACGCGAAACGCCGCCCTTGCGGGGCGGCGTTGGAATGTCTTGCAGCCTTGCGGGCCTCAGGCCTTGGGCGCATCCTTGCGCGGCTCGACGCGCTCGGCGATGCGGGCCGACTTGCCGCGACGGTCACGCAGGTAATACAGCTTGGCGCGGCGCACCTTGCCCTTGCGGATGACCTTGATCGAGTCGATCGAGGGCGAATACAGCGGGAACACACGCTCCACGCCTTCGCCGTAGGAAATCTTGCGGACGGTGAAGAACTGGTCGAAGCCGCCGCCATTGCGGGCGATGCACACGCCTTCATACGCCTGGACGCGCGAACGATCGCCTTCCTTGACCTTGACGTTGACCTGCACGGTGTCGCCAGGCTGGAACTCGGGGAAGGTCTTGCCTTCGCTGAGCTTGACGACCTGCTCCTTGTTGAGCTGTTCGATGATGTTCATGGCAGACTCCAGATTTTGCGCTTATGCGCAGGCGTTTCGGGAACGCTGTTTTCAGTTGAGGCTGCCGCGTACAGCATCGCACCGGCTTTGTCGAGGGTCGACCGCACAGACGGCTGGCATTCCGGGGCAACGAGACAATCCTGCCGGCCCTGGATCAACACACCATCCTCATCCTGAGCAGGATGAGGATGCAGGGTGAGGTGGACGCGCGTGATCATTCCGCGCTGCGACACCAGACGCACTACCCTGCTGGCCGCACCCTCAGGATGCGCCCATTGTCGCTGTCGGTCAGCAGATAGAGGAACCCGTCGGGCCCCTGCCGCACATCGCGGATGCGCTCGCCGAGCGCCTGCAGCAGGCGCTCCTCGCCGGTGACCTTCTCGCCCGCCAGCGTCAGCCGAACCAGCATCTGTCCGGCCAGCGCGCCGGTGAACAGGCTGCCCTTCCAGCCATTGAAACGGTCGCCGGTGTAGAACGCCGCACCCGATGGCGCGATTGACGGGTCCCAATAGTGGATTGGCTGTTCGAGCCCGGGCTTGGCCTGCCCCTCACCGATCCGGCGGCCCGAATAGTCGATGCCATAGGTGATCACCGGCCAGCCATAGTTGAGGCCCTTGCGCACGACATTGACCTCGTCGCCGCCGCGCGCGCCATGCTCGATGGTCCACAGCACGCCGCTCTCCGGATGCAGCGCCGCGCCCTGCGCGTTGCGGTGCCCGCTCGACCAGATTTCGGGCCGCGCCACGCCGCCATTCGCGAACGGATTGTCGGGCGGCACCGTGCCGTCGGTGCGGATGCGCAGCACCTTGCCGATATGGCCCTTCGGGTCCTGCGAACTCATCTCCATGTTGCCGCGATCACCTGTCGTGATGAACAGGGTCCCATCACGCCCGAACACCAGCCGCGAGCCGAAATGGCGGCCGGTATTGCCGGCAGGTTGCTGGCTGAAGATGACGGTAGTGCTCTCCAGCGCCGTCCCGGCTGCATTGAGCCGGGCGCGGGCGACCGCCGTGCCAGTGCCGCCAACGTCCCGCGGCTCGGCAAAGGAGACGTAGACCAGCCGGTTCTGCGCAAAGGCCGGGTCGATGGCCACATCGAGCAGCCCGCCCTGCCCGCGCGCGGCGATGCGCGGCAGGCCGGCCAGCGGCTGAGACAACCGGCCGGTGCCGCTGACGATGCGCAGCCGCCCGGCCCGTTCCGTCACCAGCATCCGCCCGTCCGGCAGGAAGGTCAGGCCCCATGGGTTCTCCAGCCCGCTGGCCACCGTGTCGACCAGCAGCGGCCCTGCCGACGAGGCGATCCTGACCGATGGCTGAGGCTGGGCCTGGGCCGAAAAGCCCGCCACCATGAAAGCTCCCGAGACGGCAAGCAGGGCTGCGCGCCTGGTCCAACGTCCTGACATCATGATCTGTTCTCCCGTCTCCGGCACCACGGCAGGCCAAGCTTGACCGGCAATATGGATCAGCACCCTGGAAGCGACGACCTCGGCGCTCACGTCTCGCGAGGTTGTGACCGCGCCTGCGCAGCTGGCCCGATATGGACCTCTCCGCGCGCCTCGGCCAGACGCATCTGCCGGTGCCGCTCGCGGGCGGCGGCGCGCTGGCTTTCGCTCAGCGAGCCGGCGCAATGGCGGCAGGCGACACCCTCCTCGTGGTCGGGATGCTGGCAATCATCGGCTGTGAGGGGCTGGCGACAGCCATGGCACAGGCGAAAACGCTCGTCCGCCACCATGCCGTGACCAACCGCGACGCGCTCGTCGAAGACAAAGCAGCCACCCTGCCAGAGGCTGTCAGCCTCGGGCACTTCCTCAAGGTAGCGCAGGATACCCCCTTTCAGGTGGTAGACCTCGCAGAACCCCTCCTGAAGCATGAACGCGCTGGCCTTCTCGCAGCGAATGCCCCCGGTGCAGAACATCGCCACCTTGCGCCCCTTGGCATCGGCAAGCTGCGCGCGCACGAAAGCCGGGAATTCCCCGAAAGACCCGGTCTGGGGATCGACTGCGCCCCTGAAGCTGCCGATGCGGTGCTCATAATCGTTGCGCACATCGATCAGCAGCAGGTCCGGATCGGCGATCAGCGCGTTCCAGTCCTTCGGCGACACATAGGTGCCGGCCGCCAGCAGCGGATCGACGCCGGCATCGCCGATGGTGACGATCTCGCGCTTGAGCTTGACCTTCATGCGCAGGAACGGCGCGTCGGCATGCTCCGAAAAACTGACGGCAATGTCACCCAGCCCGGTGATCGCGGCAATGGCCGCCAGCGCCTGTCGCAAACCGGCAGCCGGCCCGGCAATGGTGCCGTTGATGCCCTCGTGCGCCACCAGCAGCGTGCCCTTCACGCCGTCGCGCTCGCAGGCGGCCTGAAGCGGCGCGACAAGCCCTGCCGGATCGGCAAAGCGCGCGAATCGATACAGCGCGGCAACCGTGACGGGAGAAGCGGGCTCAGGCATGGCGCTGGCTTACATGACCGCAACCGGTCCGGGCAAGCCGAACACGTCGTGATGCGCGACAGGCGGACGAACACAAATCCGCCCTCGCGGCTGCGCCATGACTCAGCTATGCGGAGCCGGCAGGGGCGCTTCTTGGCAGCGCTTCATGCCCCCGAACACCTGCCCGGACCTGACATGACCGCTGCCCAGATCGAACTTGTCGGTTACATCGCCGCTGCCTGCACCACCCTGTGCTGGCTGCCGCAGGCAGTGCGCACGATCCGCACCAAGGACACGACCGCGATTTCGCTGGTGACGCAATGCTTCTTTGCCATCGGCATCACGCTCTGGCTGATCTATGGCATTGCCCTGCAAAGCTGGCCGGTGATCATCTCCAACGTCGTGACCTTGCCACTGGTGCTGACCGTAGCCTTCATGAAGCTGCGGCACGGCTGATCCGCATCACGGTGACACCACCGGCACGCTGCGGCCAAGACCGGCCAGCCAGCCGTCCAGCCGGGCCTTGTTGACGCCGAAATCCTTGCGCCCGATCTGGCTGCGTGAATACAGCGCCAGCGTCGAGCGTCCCTCGCCTGCCGGCACGATCCGCACAGTGATCGTGTCAGGAAAGCGCATCCGCGCCGTGCGCGCCACGTAGCGGTCCTGCATTGCCGCTTCATCGCTGGCCACGCGCACCAGATCGGGCTGCGCCGCGAGGAAGGCCCGTACCGCCTGCAGCAAGGCGGGTGCCGGAACCGCAAAAACCGGCGCTGCCCCATCGACGCGCGCCGCGCCGCACAAGCCGGTCGGACAGAACAGCGCATCGTTTCCGGTGGCGCTGCGGCTGATCGCGGGAAAATCAACCGGGCCAAGATCAGCGGGGCCAGCGAGTTTTTCCCACAGATCGGACGCGCCAAAACTTCGGTCGCCGCGCCAGACCGCCACCGCCAGCAAAGACAAAGCCAGAAGGCAGGCGAGGCCGAATGCCCAGATGATCGTTCGCATGCTGTCGTGCTCCAATGGCTTGCCTCGCCGTGCCGCATCCTGGCGCTGCAATGTCAGGCCGGAGGAGGCTGGCTCGTCATGATGCCACAACGCGGCATGTTGCACGACCATAGCTATTGCTTGCACAGCAGACGGCAGGCGTTACGCTTCAGTGAGGGCTTCCGCCCAAGTTTCCCTTTCCGGTGCCGCGCTTCATGCCCAGTTTCCCGATGCCTGCCCTGTCGATGCCGCATCTGGCGCCGATTGCCCTGCTCTTCGCCTCGAACATCTTCATGACCTTTGCCTGGTATGGCCACCTCAGGTTCAAGACCGCTTCGCTGGCGCTGGTCATCGTGATTTCGTGGCTGATCGCCCTGCCCGAATATATGCTGGCCGTACCAGCCAACCGCATCGGTCACGCGGTCTATTCCGCCGCCGAACTCAAGACCTTGCAGGAGGTGATCACGCTCAGCGTATTCGCGGTGTTCTCATTCGTGTATCTGAAGGAACCGCTGGGCTGGAACCATCTGGTCGGCTTCAGCCTCATCGCCGCAGGGGCCTTCTTCGTCTTTCAGGGAAAATGAGCCCCGCATGATCGACTTTATCTCGGGACACGCTGCCACCGACCACTACCTGCGCCACGGCTACACCACGGTGCGGGGCATGTCGTCGCGCTTTGCCGCGGCCATCAGCGCCTGGTGCCTCAAGCATCAGGCAAGCTTGGGGATCAAGGGTCATTTTGCCGAAATCGGCACCTTTCAGGGTCGCTACTTCATCGCGCAGGCCCTCGCGCTTGAGCCAGGCGAGCGGGCGCTGGGGATCGATCTGTTCGATTGGCCGAGCCCCGCGACACTCGACATCTTCGTGGCCAACTGCCGCGCCTGGGGTGTCACCGAAGACCGCATGGTGGTCTGGAAAGCCGACTCGACCGCCCTCAACGTGCCGGCCTTGTCAGAGAAGCTGACGAGGGATGGTGAGAGCGGGCTGGTGCGCTTCTTCCACATCGATGGCGACCATTCGCCCGAGCCGCTGCGGCGCGATCTGGAACTGGCCCGCGCGGTGCTGCATCCGAAAGGCCTGATCTGCCTCGATGACATGCTGCATCCGGGCTACCCCTTCCTCGTCACGACGGTGGAGCACTGGCTTCGCGCCAACCCCGACATGCGCTTGATGTGCGTGCTCGACCGCGAGGACATTGTTGCCGCGCCGAAGTTCCTGATCTGTCATGTCGATGCGGTGCCGCTCTACGAAAACGACATGATGCGGCACTTCTCTGCCCATCACTTCGTGCTCGGCGGTGACGCGCTCGGCCATTTCTGCGTGGTGCTGACCCCGAACCCGCGCATCGCCGAGGTCGACTGAGGCGCGGAATGACGACCGTCCTCTGCTGCGGGGAACGACCCGCGCCGCATTGACTCACGTCCGCTGCGCGCCCACCATCATCACGTTTTCATCCATCTATTCGGTCGGGGGGGCGCCACTCATGTTGCCATCCAGCGTTCGCGTCACTGTCCTGGCCCTTGCCGCCATCGCCAGCCTTGGTTCAGCCAAGGCGCAGCCTGCCGCCCAGGCCTTCACCAACCTGACCTTCTGCAACAACACCGGCTCGAAGGTTTTCATTGCGCTGGTCTATTACGAGACCCGCACCTCGAAGTGGATGCAGAGCGCCTGGCACAGCCGCAATCCGGGGGAATGCAAGTCAGCCGGCAACTACCGCTCGGGCATCACCTATTACTACGCCGAGAAGGAAGGCCGCGGCGCCTGGTGGCCGGCCAAGGCCCAGGTCGACAAGACCTTCTGCGTGCCGCCCGGTCGCGTCGAGCGGGCCCAGCTTGGCGGAACCTGCGCCGCAGGCGAGCGCAATGTCGGCTTCCACGGCATCAACGCCACCGGTGCCAACTTCAAGTTCAACCTGAACTGACAACTTCCACAGTCCATGCCAGTTGAACCACCCGTTCAACTGGTTTAGTCATGAACCAACGGGCCATCATCAGAAATGGTCGGCTTCATGGGAAGGAAGACGGGATGGTCGTGGCATCGGTCGCGCGGCCTTGGCTGCAGCATTACCCTGACAAAGTTCCGGCCAACATTGATCTGGCGAAGGTCACGTCCCTTGCCTCGCTGATCAACGACGCGGTGTTGGTCTATGGCAACCGCAAGGCCTTCGAAAGCTTCGGCAAGGCGATCACCTTCACAGAACTCGGCCGCGCCGCCAACGCCTTCGCCGCGACCTTGCAGGCTCGTGGCCTGAAGCCGGGCGACCGGGTGGCGCTGATGCTGCCCAACATCCTCGCCTATCCGGTCGCGCTTTGCGGGGTGCTCGTCGGCGGCTTCACGGTGGTCAATGTCAACCCGCTCTATACCGAGCGCGAGCTGACCCACCAGCTCACTGACTCCGGCGCGCGCGCCATCGTCGTGATCGAGAACTTCGCCCACGTGGTCGAGCAATCGCTGAAGCATGTCAGCCTTGATGCCGTGTTCGTCGCCACGCCCGGCGACATGATGGGGCTCAGGGGCCACATCGTGAACTTCGTCTCGCGCAAGGTAAAGAAGGCGGTCAAGGCCTTCTCCTTGCCCGGCGCGACGCCGTTCGCCGCCGCTGTCAGCGGAACGGCCAGGCCGCAGAACGTCTCCGTCAAGCCGAATGACGTGGCCTTCCTGCAATACACGGGCGGGACCACCGGCGTCGCCAAGGGCGCCACCCTGACCCACGCCAATGTCCACGCCAACGTGCTGCAATGCGAGGCCTGGCTCGAATGGTCCTTTGCCCGGAAGGGCGACCCCCCGAACTACCAGCATGTCATGGTCACAGCGCTGCCGCTTTATCACATCCTGGCACTGACCTGCTGCTGCCTGTTCATGATGCGCGTCGGAGCCAAGTGCCTGCTGATCGCCAACCCGCGCGACATTGCCGGCTTCGTCAAGACGCTCCGGACGAGCCGTTTCACCATGATGTCCGGCGTCAATACGCTCTACAACGCCTTGCTCAACAACCCGGATTTCAGGACGGTCGATTTCAGCAACCTGCGCTTCGCGGTCTCCGGCGGCATGGCCACGCAGGCCGCCGTCGCCAAGGCCTGGAAGGACCTGACCGGCATTCCACTGGTGGAGGGCTACGGGCTGTCTGAAACCTCACCGGTGGCCTGCTGCAACCGCGCCGACATTGCCGAGTTCACCGGGACCATCGGTTACCCCGTGCCATCGACAGACATCAGCATCCGTGGCCTTGACGGAGCAGAAGTGCCTGAAGGCGAGCCCGGCGAGATCTGCATCAAGGGCCCGCAGGTCATGGCGGGTTACTGGCGCCGCCCCGAGGAGACCGCCAAGGCCATGACAAGCGATGGCTATTTCCGCTCCGGCGACATCGGCATCCTCAATCCGGACGGCACGCTCAGGATCGTCGACCGCATGAAGGACATGGTTCTGGTCTCGGGCTTCAATGTCTATCCGAACGAGATCGAGGATGTGCTCGTCAGCCACCCCAAGGTGCTGGAATCGGCGGTGATCGGCCTGCCGGACGACAATTCCGGCGAGGCTGTGGCGGCCTACATCGTGCTGCGGCCCGGCGAGAGCGCCACGCAGGAGGACATCCGCAGCTTCTGCAAGGAAAAACTTACAGGCTACAAGGTGCCGCGACATGTCAGCTTCCGCAGCGAATTGCCCAAGACCAATGTCGGCAAGGTCCTGCGCCGTGCACTGCGCGATGAGGCCATGAAGAAAGGCGGATGATCGCAATCACCGCCTTTATCTTGCCTTGCTTGCCCCTGACTGTCCGTAGTCCAATCACCGTCCGCGAGAATTTGGCGGACCCTTGCTACTGGCTCATCCCGTATGCGTGACATTGCCGCGATGCGCGATTTTCTGAGCGTGCACAAGCCGCGCCTCCGCCAGATCGAGGATCAATATCTCAATGGTGAGACGAACATTGCGGATCTCGCGCATCCGCTCACGCCCACCGACGATCTGTGCGTGCGCAACAACGGTGATCTGCCCACATGGCAGGAGCACGAGCGGGAGCAATGGGCGCTGACCATCGATGGCGAGGTCAAGGAGGCCGCAACCTTGAGCCTGACGGAGCTCAAGGCCCGCTACGACGTCCACACCCAGACCGCTGTCATCGAGTGTGCGGGCAACGGGCGGGCGTTGCTTGATGCGCCGGCGGAAGGACTGCAATGGCAGCGCGGTGCGGTCGGTTGCGTGCGCTGGACAGGCTTCAGGTTGAGTGATCTCTTGCGGGATCAAAAGCTTGCCTCATCAGCACTCTATTGCGCATTCGAAAGCCCAGACCGGCTGATAGGTGCTCCCGACAAGCCAGCATTCTCGCGCGGTATTCCGCTGGACAAGGCGCTGGCTGACGAAACGATGCTGGCGTTTGGCATGAACGATCGTCCGCTGCCTGCCCTTCACGGTGGCCCACTGCGTGTGGTCGTGCCGGGCTTTCCAGGATCGGCCTGGCAGAAATGGGTGACGCGTCTCTGGGTCCGTGATCGCGAGCATGACGGCGTCAAGATGACAGGGCTCGACTACCGAATCGACGGCAAAGTCATCACCGACATGCCGGTCAAATCGATGATCACCGCCCCGCTGGATGGTTTCACCTTTGCAAGAGGCAGCATCATCCCGCTCAGCGGCTTCGCATGGAGCGGCCATGTCCCGGTCGGCTGCGTGGATATCTCCTGCAACGGCGGCGATAGCTGGATCGCGGCAGAACTTGCGCCGCCGGACGACCGGTTCTGCTGGCGAGCCTTCCGCGCAGACATCGCCGCCACCGAAGCCGGCCCGATCAGCCTGATGGCCCGCGCCACCGACGTCGAAGGCCAGACCCAACCTCTCGGCAACGCGGCCTGGAACCCCAAGGGCTATTGCAACAACTCAGCGCACCGTATCTCAGGCTCTGTGGTGGTATCATGATGATGAGACCACCACCGTCCGCTGTCCATGATGGCTGGCGCCTGTGACATCCGCGATCGATGAGAGCGACGGCGCAGGATATCCGCGGCGTCTGCAAGGAAAGCCGGACGGGCTACAAGGTGCCGCGCCATGTCAGCTTCCGCTGCGAATTGCCCAAGGCCAAGTGAGGCGGGCCGCCGGCCGACTCTGACAGGCACCATGCGATGACGCTCCGGATCAGGCCCTTCCGCGACGATGATCTGGAGCCCGTTCTCACCTTGTGGGTCGAAAGCTGGCGCGAGGTCGATGCGACCATCGACTTCGCTGCCCGGCGCGACTGGTTTGCCCGACATCTGGCGGATGCAATCCGGAACGGTGCATCCTGCCATGTCGTCTTAGCCGATCCGGATGGCGAGATCGCCGGTTTCATCCTGCTCGATCCGGCCAGCGGCCATCTCGACCAGATCTGCGTTGCCACGCGCTGGAAGGGGCGCGGCGTTGGCGCGGCGCTCATGGCGGAAGCCCGGCGGCTGTCACCCTCGGGCCTCGACCTCAGCGTCAACGCCATGAACCACCGGGCCATCCGGTTCTACGAGCAGGAGGGTTTCATCAGGACCGGCGAAGGCATCAACCCTCGCTCGCAGCTTCCGATCTTCCACTATTCATGGAAGCCCGCGATCAGCCGCTGACCATCATGGCCGCCGATGAGCACGGGCAGGAGACGGCCTGGCGCGGTGCCCTGCGGGAACACGACCGGCACGAAACCCTCGGTGCGGCCAACATCGCCGCGCTCGGTCAGGACCATGCGCACCTGGTCCTGTTCGCTGTCCAGATGGCGCAACAGGGCAGCCCGACCTGCCTCGCGCAGACGCTTCGCCCGCTCGCTGATGACCGCACCCGGCAGTTGCGGCATCCGCGCAGCCGGTGTGCCCGGACGCGCCGAATAGGGGAAGACATGCAGATGCGTGAGCCCGCAGGCCTCGATGATGTCGAGCGAGCGGCAGAACATCGCCTCGTCCTCGGTCGGAAAACCGGCGATCAGATCGGCCCCGAACACCAGATCGGGCCTGGCCATGCGCATCTCGGCGCAGAAGCGGATCGCGTCATCGCGGCTGTGCCGGCGCTTCATGCGCTTCAGGATCAGGTCATCACCCGATTGCAGCGACAAATGCAGATGCGGCATCAGGCGGGCGTCGCCGGCAATCGCCTCGCGCAGCGCATCATCCACTTCGACCGCATCCAACGATGATAGCCTCAGGCGCGGCAGCTCCGGCACATGCCGGAGGATGGCCTGCACCAGAGCCCCCAGCGCAGGGGCACCGGGCAGGTCAGTGCCATAGCTCGTCATGTCGACGCCGGTCAGCACCACCTCCTGGACGCCATGCCCTGCGAGGCGGCGCACCTGCTCAACGACCGACCCCATCGGGGCCGAGCGCGAGCGTCCGCGCCCCTGGGGGATGATGCAGAAGCTACAGGCATGATCGCAGCCGTTCTGCACCTGCACGAAAGCGCGCGTGTGCGCATCGAAGCCATCGAGCATGTGCACGGCGGTTTCGGTGACAGTGGCAATATCCGAGACCTGCACCTTTTCGAACGCATCGAGGCCGGACACCGCTCCGCTGCCGGTGCGCGCGCCAAAGCTGTTCGAGGCCGCCAGCGCCGACCATGTGCCGGGCTGCATCTTCTCGTGGTTGCCAAGAACCGCTGCCACCTCGTCCATCCCGGCGAACCGGGCAGGCTCGATCTGTGCGGCGCAGCCGGTGACCACGATCCGCGCATCCGGATGATCGCGATGCAGGCGACGGATCACCTGCCGCGCCTGACGCGTCGCCTCGCTGGTGACAGCGCAGGTGTTGACGACGATCAGCTCGCGATGGCCCGCCGCCTCGGCCTGCCGCCGGATCGCTTCGCTTTCCTGGATGTTGAGCCGGCAACCGAAGGTCACCACCTGCACGCCCTGCCCATCAGCGGCCCTTGCCGGCATGATGTCCGCCATCACGCCGCGGCGCCGAAGATGGCTGCCGCAAACCGGCCTTCATGCTCACATTCCACCGGCCCGGTCATCAGCACATGGCCATCGCTCTCGCGCCACTCGATCACCAGATCCCCGCCAGGCAGCGCGACAGTGGCCTTGCGCAGCGCCAGATCGCGCCGCACCGCTGCCACCAGCGCCGCGCAGGCCCCGGACCCGCAGGCCCGCGTGATCCCGGCGCCGCGCTCCCAGACCCTGAGGATGATGTGGTCGGGCCTGACCACCGCCGCGAGCGAGATGTTGGCACGGTCCGGGAAGATCGGATGGTTTTCCAGCATCGGCCCGATCCGGGCCAGATCGAAGCGGTATGGGTCGTCGACGAAGAACACCGCATGCGGATTGCCCATCGAGACCACACCGGGCGTATGCAGGATCGGATCATCGATCGGGCCGATCTGCAATTCGATGCCAGAGGTGTCAAAAAACGGGTCACGCGTCGGGATGTCCTGCCAGTTGAGCCTTGGCGCGCCCATGTCGACCGTGAAGACCACATCGCTGATGCGGGTGATCGGCAGCAGGCCTGCCTTGGTTTCGACCAGCAGGGGCCGCGTGCCGCCCGCGCCCATCTCCGGGTCAGTCATCATCGCCCAGCCCACGCAGCGGGTGCCGTTGCCGCAGGCCCCCGCTTCCGAGCCGTCATTGTTGTAGATCCGAACATAGGCATCGGTGCCGGCGCTGACCGGATCATGCAGCACCATCAACTGATCGAAGAAAGCCCCGTCGCTGCCAGCGATGGCGCGCGCATCCTGAGGCTGCACACGGTATCTTGATCCGCGCAGATCGAGCACGACGATCTCGTTGCCGGTGCCGTTCATCTTCAGGAAGCGTCGGTGGACCAAAGGGTTATCGCTTGTCGCCGTCATCATCACCCGCCGGATTTGCGCCCCTCTATAGGGCGAACCGGGCATCGGCAAAAGCATCTTCATCGCCGACCGGCCGGCGGTGCCGTCTCGCAAGCACCGCATTGGCGCCCTATGGTATTGAGATGTGCGAATCGATGGCGGCATCTGATCGCTTGAATGGACGGAACAATGGCAATCATTCCTGATGGCACCACGTCCCTTGCGCGTGAATGCAGGCGCGAAGCAAGGCGCGGATCCTCGCGCCGGCTGACCGCGGATGGCAGACATCGGGGCAGCACCATCCTTGCCATCCTGGGCGCGTTCCTGATCGGCGTGCTCGCTCCCGCCAGCCTTGGCGCTCAAACAACTGACACCAGGCCCAGCAGTCCGGCAGGTATTCCGCTGCCGGCACCGGTCGAGAGCGCGCCCCTCGCGCCTCCGCCGGGCTCGCCCGCTGCGCCGGCCCCTCAGGCGCCATCAACGCCGGCTCCTGCCGCTGAAGCCACGCCTGCGCCAGCGCCTACACCGGCCCCCGTGCCGCAACTGGCCCAGCCGCCGGCTGCCATTCCCGCGCCTTCCCCGGTCGTCAACCCCGATGCCACTCTGGCGGGCAAGCCCGGCGACACCACCGATGTCGACACGCTGGTTCTGACGGCGCGGCCGACGCTGACGATTGCCGGCCAGACCACCTGGGACAAGGGCCTCAACACGCTGGCGGAGGCTTTCGAGAAGCTGCGTGGCGAGGCCGGCAAGCTCGGCCTGCAGGTCGCAGGCAGACCCCTGACCCATTTCATCGAGACCGACGATATCGGCTTCCGCTATGAGGCCATGCTGCCGGTTGACCGTGCGCCGGGGGCCATGGCCCCGGCCGATGTCCGTGCCGGCTCGACACCGCAAGGCAACGCCCTGCGCTTCACGCACAAGGCTCCTTACGACGACATCGACACCACCTACGAGAGCATCACCGCCTATCTCGATGCCAAGGGACTGACCGTGCGCGACCAGTTCGTCGAGGAATACGTCAGCGATCCGCGCAAGGGCGACGACCCGAACTTCGAGATCAACATCTACGTCCAGCCGCGCTGAGGCGGCTCAGGCGAACACCGGTTCCGCTGGCTCCGCGGCCAGCCGCGCGAACACGGCCAGCAGGTCATCGGCGCTGGCTTTGTCGAGTTCCCCGGCCTCCACCGCAGCGCGCGACCACATCCAGCTTCGGGCTGGATCATCCCGCATGGCCCAGGTCGCGAACAGACGCTGGCCGGCGGGCCGCACCAGCAAGCGCCTGATCTCGAGATGGCGCGTGTCGCGCGCAATGCGCTGGTAGGCCGCCTCGACCACATCGGCGCGGCCTTCGAGCAGTTGCAGATAAAGATCGTCGCGGCAGATCAACGCCCCGGTGATCTCGTCGCGCTCGTTGTAGTGGCGGGCTATGTTGAGAATGCCATTCAGCGTCGCCTCATTGAAGCCGAATGGCCGCGACGCATAGATCAGCTGGATCATCGACATGGCTCAGGCCCCCGTGGCGCAGGAGCACGCTTGCACCCGCGAGGCCCAGAAGACCCGTTTCCGCGCCGGCGTGCAAGCCTGTTGGCGCAGACCCGGGAACTGCTTATGCCCAGGCGCGCTCCTTGAGCTTCGCCTCATAGGCGTCGATCGAGGCACCCTTTTCCATGGTCAGGCCGATGTCATCGAGGCCGTTCATCAGGCAATGCTTGCGGAACTGGTCGATCTCGAAGCGGATCGTGCCGCCATCAGGGCCAGTGATCTCCTGGGTTTCGAGGTTCACCGTCAACGTCGCGTTGGAGCCGCGGTCGGCATCATCGAACAGCTTTTCGAGGTCTTCCGGCGAAACCGTGATGGGCAGGATGCCGTTCTTGAAGCTGTTATTGTAGAAGATGTCGGCGAAGCTGGTCGAGATCACGCAGCGGATGCCGAAATCCAGCAGCGCCCACGGCGCATGCTCGCGCGACGAGCCGCAGCCGAAATTGTCGCCGGCGATCAGGATCTCGGACTTGCGATAAGCCGGCTTGTTGAGCACGAAATCCGGGTTCTCGGTGCCGTCCTCGTTGTAGCGCATCTCGGCGAACAGCGCGGTTCCAAGGCCGGTGCGCTTGATCGTCTTGAGGAACTGCTTGGGGATGATCATGTCGGTGTCGACATTCATCACCTTCATCGGCGCAGGCGTGGACGTGAGGGTGGTGAAGGGCTTCATCGGACAATCAACTCCACGGATCGTTAAGCCTTGCCTTGATAATCGAGATTTCGGTGAGTGCAACCACGGATCGGGATCATGGTCCGTTAACAGCCCCATCGCTTCGTCACCGCACAATGCTTGACGAACTTCCGCCCGGCTTTCTCAGGAAGATTCGCACCGAATTCGACGGCGAAACGATCCAATGGGCCGGCTGACCGGATCGCTGGAAGGCGTTCTGGTCCGCCCTCCCGATCTGGATTTTCGTGGTGCCCTGGACGGCCTTCGCGCTCCGCTGGGAATACATTGCGCTCCCCACCTTTTTCTCTGCGATCGACCAGGGCCCGATGGCTCGATAAAGGTCATGTCCATCGTGTTTCCGCTCTTCGGCCTGCCCTTCGTGCTGATCGGCATTGGCATGATGGGCGCGCCTTTCTGGGCATGGTGGAAAGCAAGGCGAACGGTTTTCGTCCTCTCCGACCAGCGTGTTGCCACCGCCCTGGCAGGTCGGACGTTCAACGTCGCCAGCGTCGATCTGGCCTGGATTGCCTCGGTGCACCGCCAGGAAAAGCGCAATGGCAGCGGCACCCTCAATCACGGGATGGGCCCTTGTCGCGACTTCGACGGCGACAAGGTTAAGAAGACGGTTGTCATGACCGGAGTTCCGGATATCGCGGAACTGGAGCGGCTGATCGTTGGAACGATCCGGAGCAGGCGCGCACTGAGAGATGATGGCCGCAACGGCGCAAACGCCTCGTCGTTATCCCGCCCTCTCCTCGATGGCCTCCATGTCCTCGTCGCTGAGCCCGAAATGGTGGCCGATCTCGTGCACCAGCACATGCGTCACCAGATGCCCCAGCGTCTCGTCATGCTCGGCCCAGTAGTCGAGCAGAGGCCGGCGATAGAGATGGATCGTGTTGGGCATACGGCCTGTCTCGGCCACCGCCGCGTCCTGCGCCATGCCGACGCCCGTGAACAGGCCCAGCAGGTCGAACGGCGTCTCGGCCTCCATTTCCTCCAGCACCTCGTCGGTGGGGAAATCATCGACGCGGATGATCACCTCGCCGCACAGGGCGCAAAACGCCTCCGGCAGGCGCGCGAAAGCCTCATCGGCCAGTCGTTCGATGTCGGCGAGGGTGGGAGCCGTGAGACCGGACAAGGGGTTGGAGGTCATGGCGATGAGATAGGGCGCGGGGCGCTGATTGTCAGCCACCCAGGACCCTCATCCTGTCGAAGGATCAGGATCGTGGGAGAGCAAGGGATGGCTTCGCTGCGCTCGCCGTGATGCCAAGCCAACGGGTATCCCGTCACCACAGCTTCAGCTGCACGCCCAGCAGATAGCCCAGCACAATCACGCCGATCAGCGACAGCGAGCGGCCGATGCGGCGGCCCCACACCTCGACCGGGTCGGTGGCACCGCCCTCGCCCTGCCCGACCGCATCCTTGCCGGAGAAATGGTCCGACGCCCTCGCCATCGACGAGGCGAGGATGCCCTCCTGATCGCGCTTGGCACGATCAAGGATGGCCTTGGCTTCCTGCTGGGATTTGTCGTGCGGCTGGGCCATGGTCTTTGCGTCCCTTGACGATCCTCATCCTGAGCGTGTCGAAGGAGGAATACCAGAACACGCGGAGCTTGGACCTCACCCTTCGACACGCTCAGGGTGAGGCAGTTGAGCCGTGTCAGGACTTCACCCCGACGTCCTCACGTCGACGAACCGGCCGGCCAGCGCCGCTGCTGCGGCCATGGCGGGCGAGACGAGGTGGGTGCGGCCCTTGAAGCCCTGACGGCCTTCGAAGTTGCGGTTCGAGGTCGAGGCGGCGCGCTGGCCGGGCTTGAGCTGGTCCGGGTTCATGCCCAGGCACATCGAGCAGCCCGGCTCGCGCCATTCGAAGCCCGCGGCGATGAAGATCTTGTCCAGCCCTTCGGCTTCCGCCTGCTGCTTCACCAGGCCCGAACCCGGCACGATCATGCCGTAGTGCAGCCGCTCGTGCAGTTTCTTGCCCTCGACGATCCGGGCCACGGCGCGCATGTCCTCGATGCGGCCATTGGTGCACGAGCCGATCCAGACCACATCGACCTCGATGTCGGTGATCTTCGTCCCGGCCTTCAGCCCCATGTAATCGAGCGCCCGCTGCTTGGAGGCGCGCTTGGTCTCGTCGCCGATCAGGCTCGGATCCGGCACCATGCCGTTGATGCTGATCACGTCTTCCGGGCTGGTGCCCCATGAGACGATCGGCGGCAGGTTGTTGGCATCGAGCGTCACCACGCGGTCGAAATGGGCGCCCTCGTCGGTGACCAGCGTGTCCCAGTAGCGGCGGGCCGCATCCCAGGCTTCGCCCTTGGGGGCCTTTGGCCGGCCATGCAGGTAGGCATAGGCCTTCTCGTCCGGCGCGATCATGCCGGCGCGCGCACCAGCCTCGATCGACATGTTGCAGACCGTCATGCGGCCTTCCATCGACATGGCGCGGAAGGCCTCGCCGGCATACTCGATCACCGAGCCGGTGCCGCCGGCCGTGCCGATCTCGCCGATGATGGCCAGCGCCACGTCCTTGGAGGTGACACCGGGCATCAGCGTGCCATCGACCTGCACGCGCATGTTCTTGGCCTTCTTCTGGATCAGCGTCTGCGTGGCGAGCACGTGCTCGACCTCGGAGGTGCCGATACCGTGGGCCAGCGCGCCGAACGCGCCATGGGTCGAGGTGTGGCTGTCGCCGCAGACGATGGTCGTGCCCGGCAGCGTAAAGCCCTGCTCGGGGCCGACGACGTGGACGATGCCCTGGCGCTTGTCGAGTTCGTTGAAGTATTCGATCCCGAACGCCTCGGCGTTCATCGCCAGCGTCTCGACCTGAATGCGGCTCTCTTCCTCGGCGATGCCCTTGGAGCGATCGGTCGTCGGCACGTTGTGATCGACCACGGCCAGCGTCTTTTCCGGCGCGCGCACCTTGCGGCCGGTCATGCGCAGCCCTTCGAAGGCCTGCGGGCTGGTGACCTCGTGCACGAGATGACGGTCGATGTAGAGCAGCGCGGTGCCGTCGGGCTGCTCATGCACCAGGTGATCATCCCAGATCTTGTCATACAGCGTGCGCGGCTTGGCGTTGGCCATCGTCATGTCCCCGATCGAATTTGGTCAGCGGTGTTGGCCGTTCTTTAGCCGGTGGAAGTGGCGCGGGGAAGAGCCATCGCTGCATCACGCCCGTATTATCAGGGCTCGGGCCGGTTGGCAGACGCGCGGCTGCGACCTATCTGGCAACCATGACCCGTTCGCCCATCAGCCGTCGCCTGTTTGTCGCCATGCTGCTTGCCGCAGGCCCGGCCTCTGCGCAAACCCTGCCACCCCGCGCCACCATGAGCGTGCGCGAAGCGCATGCGCGCAGCAGGGCGAAAGAGGTCATCCTCGTCGACATCCGCCGCCCGGATGAATGGGCCGATACCGGCGTGGCGGAAGGCGCGATCAAGCTCGACATGACCTCGCCGGTGTTCGAGGCGCGACTTGCCGGCCTGCGGGCCGAAAACCCCGGCAAACCCATCGCCATCATCTGCCGCACCGCCAACCGCACCCGCCATGTGCAGGAGGTGCTCGGCAAACGCGGCTGGACCGGCATCGTCGATGTGCGCGGCGGCATGCTCGGCGACGGACGCAACAAGGGCTGGCTCGATGAGGGGCTGCCGGTGGGCAAATGAAGCCGGCATTTGGCAAGATCAGCCCTTCAGCAAATCCGGCCGCCGTTCGCGCGTGATCCGCTCTGCCTCGGCTCGCCGCCAGCGGGCGATCTCAGCATGGTTGCCGCCGGTCAGCACATCGGGGATGGAGCGGCCTTCCCAATCGCGGGGGCGGGTGTAATGCGGATATTCGAGCAGTCCGCCCTCGAAGCTCTCCTCATCGCCCGAGTGGTCCTTGCCCATCACGCCGGGGATCAGGCGCACGCAGGCATCGAGCAGGACCATGGCCGCGATCTCGCCGCCTGACAGCACGTAATCGCCGATCGAGACCTCTTCGAGCCCGCGTGCCTCGATCACGCGCTGGTCGACGCCCTCGAAGCGCCCGCAGATGATGATCGCGCCGGGGCCGGCAGCAAGTTCGCGCACGCGGGCCTGTTGCAGCGGCTGGCCGCGCGGGCTCATCAGCAGGCGCGGCCGCGTATCGTGCGCCTCCACGGCGGCATCGAGCGCAGCCGCCAGCACATCGCAGCGGATCACCATGCCGGGTCCTCCGCCTGCGGGCGTATCGTCCACCGCGCGGTGACGGCCCAGCCCGTGCTCGCGGATCTGGCGGCTCTCCAGCGACCACAGGCCCGTCTTCAGCCCCTCGCCGGCCAGCGATCCGCCCAGCGGACCGGGGAACATCTCCGGATAGAGCGTGAGGATGGTGGCCCTGAAAACCATGTCCTAGTCGTCGAACAATCCGGCCGGCGGGTCAATCTCGACGCGGCGCTGCGCCACATCGACCACCGGCGCGAAGACCTTGGTGAACGGCATCAGCACGCTGGCGCCGCCCTTGGCAGGTCTGATGTCGAGCAGGTCGCCGGCGCCATAGTTCGGCACATCGATGATCTCGCCGACCTCGGTGCCATCGGCCCGCACGGCACGGCAACCAACCAGATCCGCCATCAGGAACTCATCTTCGGCGGTGGGCGCCGGCAGCCGCTCCCGCGACGCATGCAGCGCGATGCCGTTCAGTGCCTCGGCAGTCTCGCGGCCATCGACACCGGCCACCCGCGCGATCAGCATGTCGCCGGCAGGGCGCACCCCGGCCAGCACGAAAACCCGCCCCCCGTCTTCCGACGTGAGCGGGCCATAGCCGGCAATGGCCAGCGGATCAGCAGTGAACGATTGCAGCCGCACCTCCCCCTTCACCCCGTGGGCGCGTCCGAAACGGCCGAGAAGGACGAGGGGGGCGGGCATGGGTCGCGATGTCTCAAGTGTCATGGCCGCACTTGTGGCGGCCATCTCTGTTGCGCATGTGCTCAAGGTCCGGGATGACCGCCACAAGTGCGGTCATGACACTGGAAAGTGGCCGTAACCGATCGATCAGGCGTCAGCAGCCGGAGCAGCCAGCTTGGCAGCCTTCTTCTCGGCGCGTTCCTTCATCTTGTCGCCGGGAACGGCCTTTTCCGGGTTGTTGCGCACCTTGCGCTTGATCAGGCCGGCGGCATCGAGGAAGCGGGCCACGCGGTCAGTGGGCTGCGCGCCCTTGGCGAGCCAGCTGGCGGCCTTCTCGAGATCGAGCACCACGCGCTCGGCATGATCCTTCGGCTTCATCGGATCGAAGCGACCGATGCGCTCGATGAAGCGGCCATCGCGCGGCGAGTGGCTGTCAGCGATGACGATCTGGTAGTGCGGACGCTTCTTGGCGCCACCACGGGCGAGACGGATTTTGACAGACATGTTGGTTTCCTTTGGTGTCGAAGGTGGTTTCTGGTGTCCGGCCCTGCATCCTTGTCCTTCGACAAGCTCAGGATGAGGATGCAGGGCCTTGTTGCGTGGATTGCGGGCCGCAGACCCTTTCCGAGCCTCATCCTGAGCTTGTCGAAGGACGAGGATGGGAAAGGAGCTGCAGTTCGCACAGCTTGCTTCTATGTCGTCTTCCCCCCGACAGAATGAACGCCGGGGCCGGCTGCCGAGGGCGGCGGGTGCCGCCAGACATCGACCGTCTTGCCATGGACCGCCGATATGCCATCGCGGACAGCGCCGAGCCGTTCGGCGACGCGTACGGACGCCTGGTTGGCCGGGTCGATGAAGCTCACCGCCGTGGTCCAGCCAAGCCGGGTGTAGGCAAACTTGCGCGCCGCGAGCGCAGCCTCTGTCGCCACACCCTTGCCCTGCGCTGACCGCACCAGCGCCCAGCCGATCTCGCGCTCCGAGAAGCCTTCCGGATACCAGGGGCCGGCCCAGCCGAGGCAGGTATCATCACCGGCCATGGTCACGGCCCAGGTGCCGTAGCCGCGCAAGGACCAGTGGCCGATCATCGATGCCATGCGCCGCCAGACCTCGACGCGCGAGGCCATCGGCCCGATGAACTGCGCATTGTCCTCGTCGGACAGAAGCTGCAGCAGCCCGTCCACATCGGCCTCGCGCCAGCCGCGCAGCCGGATGCGTCCGGTCTCGACCACGGGAATGTCGATCGCCGCGATCACTTCTTCTTCCCCCCGAACGGGTTGAAGCCGAGGCCGGGAAGCCCGCCCTTGGGGCCGGGAAGGCCGGGGTTGCCAAGACCGGGCAGCTTCGGCATTCCGCCACCGCCAAGACCGGGTGGCATGGGCGGCAGACCGCCACCACCGAAGCCGGGGGGCAACTGCCCGCCGCTCAGCTTCTTGATCTGTTCGATCTGCTCCGGCGTCATCTTGGACGGGTCAATGTCGGGCATGCCGCCCAAGCCACCTGCCCCGCCGATGCCGAACATCTGGCCCATCTTGCCGAGCAGGCCGCCCTTCTGCTTGCCCATCATCTTCATCATGTCGGCCATGCCGCGATGCATCTTGAGCAGCTTGTTGATGGCTTCGGGCGAGGTGCCGGAGCCGGCGGCGATGCGGCGCTTGCGGCTGGCCTTGAGCAACTCCGGGTCGGCGCGCTCGGCCTTGGTCATCGAATCGATGATGGCGATCTGGCGCTTGATCACCTTGTCATCGAGATTGGCGCTGGCCATTTGGGCTTTTGCCTTGGCAATGCCGGGCAGCATGCCCATCACCCCGCCGATGCCGCCCATCGTCATCATCTGCTGAAGCTGGCTGCGCATGTCGTTCAGGTCGAACTTGCCCTTGGCCATGCGCTCGGCCATCTTCTGCGCCGCAGCCTGGTCGATGTTGGCAGCGGCCTTCTCGACGAGGCTAACGATGTCGCCCATGCCGAGAATGCGGTTGGCGACGCGGCCCGGATGAAACTCCTCCAGCGCGTCGACCTTCTCGCCGGTGCCGACGAGCTTGATCGGCTTGCCGGTGACAGCGCGCATTGAAAGCGCAGCACCACCTCGCCCGTCGCCGTCCATGCGGGTCAGAACGATGCCGGTCAGCCCGACGCGGCCATCGAAGGCGCGGGCGGTGTTGACGGCGTCCTGCCCGGTCAGCGCATCGGCGACCAGCAGCACCTCATGCGGATTGGTGGCAGCCTTGACCTCGGCCACCTCGGCCATCAGCGCTTCATCAAGCGTGACGCGGCCTGCCGTGTCGAGCATCACGACATCATAGCCGCCCAGCTTCGCGGCCTCTAAGGCGCGGCGGGCGATCTGCACGGCGGTCTGGCCCGCCACGATCGGCAGCGTTTCGACGCCGATCTGCTTGCCGAGGATGGCCAGTTGCTCCATCGCCGCCGGACGGCGCGTATCGAGCGAGGCCATCAGCACCTTGCGCTTGTCGCGATCAGTAAGACGCTTGGCGATCTTGGCGGTCGAGGTGGTCTTGCCCGAGCCCTGCAGGCCGACCATCAGGATCGGCACTGGCGGCACGGCATCGAGCGAGATCACCTCGCCCTCCCCGCCCAGCGTCTCGACCAGAACGTCGTTGACGATCTTGATGACCTGCTGGCCGGGCGTGACCGACTTCAGCACCTCCGAACCGACTGCCCGCACCCGCACCTTGTCGGTGAAGCTGCGCACCACCTCCAGCGCCACGTCCGCTTCCAGCAGCGCGCGGCGAACCTCGCGCAGCGCCGCGTTGACGTCGTCTTCCGTCAACGCGCCGCGCCGGGTCAGGCCTTGCAGGATGCCGTTGAGCTTGTCGCTCAGGGTCTGGAACATGGGGTCTTGCCGTCCTTTTCGGTCCCGCCCGCCATCATCATGCCCAAACGCTTTCGCGCCCGAGGGCGCAACACGCGCTGTCGGGCGATGACCTCCCGCCACAAAGGCTGGGTCGGCGGATGAACGAACGACGATGTCGAACGAGGATGCGGCAGCTTAAAGCCCCGATCGGGGGGCGATGTCAAGGTTAGCTCGCGAAACCAGCATTCGGTACGTGCAGCGCAACAACCGATCCAGCCTCACCGCGTCACGATGTCCGGCGTTTTCCAGCCAAGGTGCTGGCCGGAATCCACCGCCAGCATCTGGCCGGTGATCGAGCGGGCGCGGGCCAGATACAGCACGGCGTCGGCGATCTCTTCCGGAGCAACGGCGTGGCCAAGCAGCGTGCCGGATGCTTCCTTGAGGAACAGCGCCTCGCCATCATGCACGTTGGCAACGGTTGGGCCGGGGCCGACGGCGTTGACCCGGATGCGCGGCGCGAGCGCCTGGGCCATGGTGCGCGTCGCCGTCCACATCGCCGCCTTGGACAGCGTGTAGGAATAGTATTCCGGCGTCAGCTTCCAGACGCGCTGGTCGAGGATGTTGATGATCGCGCCATCCATGCCCTCCGGCAGGGTCTTGGCCATCAGGCCGGCCAGCACCGACGGCGCGCGGATATTGACCGAGAACTGGCGGTTCCACGTCGCCACATCGAGGCTGGTCAGGCTGTCCTTGGCAAACATCGAGGCATTGTTGACCAACAGCGTGACAGGGCCGAGTTCTGCGGCTGCTGCCGGCAAGATGCCCTCGACCGAACCCGGATCGACAAGATCGGCCGAGATGACCGCCGCATGGCCGCCAGCCGCCGTGATCATGCCGGCCAGTGCCTCCGCCTCCGCCACCGATTCATTGCAATGGATCGCCACCGCGTAGCCGGCCTCGGCCAGCCGGAGGCAGATCGCCCGCCCAACCCGCTTCGCGCCGCCCGTGACCAGCGCCACCTGCCCGCCGGGACGTGAATTGTCAGTCATCGCTGCGACCACGCCGGTCCAGCCGACGCTCCCAATACTTGGCTGCCCTGAGATAGCGGTAGAAGGCGAAGTTCATCGCCGTCATGAACCCGTAGGTGCCGCGAAGCGCATGCCGGCGGCCAACATACGCCTTGATGAAGTTGGCCGGAAACTCCAGCACCATCCTGAGCCGCGAAACACCATCGCCCCGTGCCAGCATGTCGTCCACCTGCTGGTCGGAATAGGCGTTGAGCTTGGCGATCTGGTCGCCGAGCGAGCGCACCGAATAGTGCGCCACCGTGCCGGCAAGCCGGCGGATTGGCGCGCCCGGAGCCATCACGACCCGGTCATGCACCGTGGAAGGCGAATAGCGCCCGACCGAGCGGTGATAGAGCCTGACCGGCGTCAGCGCATAGGCCAGTGCATGCGGCTTGCTCTCGCCGGGGAACACTTCGGCGATGCGCATCCGATAGCCGGCCGGCGGCGGCTTGCCTGCTGCGAACAGCGCCCGGATCGCCTCGGCCATGTCGGGCGGAACCACCTCGTCGGCATCGATGTTGAGCAGCCAGTCATGGCGGCATTGGTCCTCGCCGAACTGCTTTTGCAGGCCGTACCCCGGCCACGCATTGAAAATGACCCGCGCGCCGAGCGCCGTGGCCACCGCAACCGTGTCATCGGTCGAGCCTGAATCGACCACGACGATGTCGTCGCTCAGCCCCGCCACGGCCCGGATCGTCGCCCCGATCCGGTCGGCCTCGTTGCGCGCGATGATGTAGATCGAAAGCGGCAGGGCCACGTTGCGGTTCCGGCTGGAGCAAGGCGACACCGGCTCTGGCATCGCGGATGAATGAATTTGCCTGCGCGATGTGGCATGCGGGCCATGGCCATGCAAGGTGTGTGCTGGCCGGGTCCCATTACCGTGTCCTGTCCCCGTTCCCTCTCGCCTCGACTGCCGCCATGCGCATCATCGTTCTCGGAGCCGGCATTGTCGGCGTCACATCGGCCTATCGCCTCATGGCGGACGGGCATCAGGTCACGCTGGTGGACCGCGCTGACGGGCCGGCCACCGAAACCTCATGGGGCAATGCCGGCCTGATCTCGACAGGCCATGCCTTTGCCTGGGGCTCATTGCCTGCGCTGTCGGCGGGGCTGAAAGGGCTGGCCGGCAAGGGCGGGGGCTTCGTGTTCGCCGATCATCGCAACCCCGATTTCTGGCGCTGGGCGCTGCGCTTTGCCCGCGAGTGCACGCCATCCCGCGAGGAGGCCAATACCCGCGCCAAGAACCAGCTCTGCCTCTATTCGCAGCAGCTCTGGTCCGAGACCTACCAGGACACCGGCATCGATGCGCCCCGCAAGCAGGAGGGCGTGCTGTATCTCTACCGCGATGCGAAGGCGCTCGCCCGCGCAGCCAGGATGTCGCGCATCATGCGGCAGAACGGCCAGGATGTTGAGGTGCTCGATGCCGCCGCAACGCTGCGCACCGAGCCCGGCCTCACGGTTCTGTCGGAAGGCCTTGCCGGCGCCCTGCATGCGCCCGGCGACGCCTCCGGATCATGCCACGCGTTCTCCACGGCGCTCCTCGCGCACCTGTCAACGCGCGGGCTGGGTGCCCGCTTCGGCACGCGCGTGCTCGGGCTGGTCGAACAAGGCGGGCGCATCACCGGCGTCTGGACCGATGCGGGTGGCATTGATGCCGATGCGGTCGTCGTGGCGCTGGGTCCCGAGGCAGCCCCCTTCCTCGCGCAGCACGGGGTGCGGGTCCCGGTCTATCCGGTCAAGGGCTACTCGCTGCATGTAGAGGGTGTCAGCGGCAACGGTGGCCCCCGCCTCGATGGCGTGGACAAGGCCGCCGGCATCGCCTGGCGTCGGCAGGGCCAGGAGGTCAGGCTGACCACGGGCGCTGTCTTCGCCGGCCAGGACCGCAGCCTCGACCTTGCGGCCATCGCGGCACTCAGAGCCTTCGGCCAGCGCCTGTTCGGGTCTTCATGGACTGACAGCAGCGGCCAGGGCTGGCGGGAAACGCCGTGGGCCGGGTTCAGGCCGATGACGCCGAAAGGCTTGCCCGTGGTATTCGAGCAGCAGCCCGGCCTCTGGATCAATATCGGCCACGGACACATGGGCTGGACGATGGCGCATGCCACCGCGCAGATATTGGCTGACAGCATGGCAGGGCGCGCACCCGTGATGCGTCTCGCCGGGTTCTGATGCCGCTCAGGCGCGCGATGGTCAGAGGCTTGCCGCCGCCCTCGCCGCCTGGTCGTATTGCCCCGAAAGCGCGCGCAGACGGGCCGCGATCTCGGAGAGCTGGTCCGTGTCGACCCCGGTGCCAAGCACGGACTTGACCAGCAGCGCCTCGCGCACCTCGCGGTAGCGTGCGCAGAGCGCTTCGCCCGCTGGCGTGACCTGCACGGTCTTTTCCTTGCCCAGCCGGCCAGACTTCACCAGCTTCAGCTTTTCCAGCTTCTTCAGCGAATAACTCACCACATGGGTATCCTCGATGTTGAGCACGAGGCAGACATCGGCAAGGCGCTTGGCCTTGCCGCGATGATTGACGTTGTGCATCACAAGCACATCGAGCGGCGACAGATCGGGCATGCCAGCCGCCGCCATGCAGCGCACCATCCAGCGGTTGAAGGCATGCACCGTCATGATCATGCCGAACTCGAACTCCGACAGGGCCGGAAGCGCCCCCGAGGCGAGATGGCCCGAGGAGACGATGGGGCCGAGATGGGATGGGGCAGGCCCGGTCATGCTGCTCACTCCTTGAGGACAAGCACGCCGCCATGGCGGACCATGGCGGCGCAAAGGGTCAGGCCGTCTTGCGACAGGGCAGATTACTTCTTCTTGAAGGCTTCGACGACGGTAGCACCTTCCGCGCCGGACTTCTTCAACCAGTCGGCGGTCAGCTGTTCACCGACCTTGGCCAGACCTTCCTTGAAGGCTGGCGACGGTGGCAGGACCTTCATGCCCTTGGCGGCGAGCTCCTTCAGGAAGAAGTTGGTGCGCTCGTCGGCAATCCGGCGGCCACGGGCTTCGGCATCAGCCGCAGCCTTCAGCACGGCATCCTGAGTCGGCTTGTCGAGGGCTGCAAAGGCGGCCTTGTTGACGAAAGTGACGTTGTTCGGGATCCAGGCCTGGGTGTCGTAGAAATGCGTCAGGGATTCCCAGACCTTGCTGTCAAAGCCGGTTGCGCCCGATGACATGAAGCTGTCGGCAACGCCGGTGGCGAGGGCCTGCGGCAGTTCGGCAGCCTGGATGGTCAGGGGCTGGGCACCGACGATTTCGGCAATGCGGGCTGTGCCGACATTGTAGGCGCGCCATTTCAGGCCGCGCATGTCAGCCACTGAATTCAGATCCTTCTTGGCGTAGATGCCCTGGGGGGGCCATGGCACGGCCATCAGCACCGTCAGACCCTGTGCATCAAGGGCCTTGGCGATGGCCGGACGGGACGCGTCCCAGAGCTTCTTGGCATCGGAAAACGAGGTGGCGAGGAAAGGCACCACATCAATGCCGAAGAGCGGGTTCTCGTTCTCGTGGATCGAGATCAGCACCTCGCCCATCTGGGCCTGGCCGGTGGCGACGGCGCGCTTGATCTCGGGGGCCTTGAACAGCGAGGCGTTGCCGTGGACGGTGATCGAGAGCTTGCCGCCGGTCAACCGTTCGACGTCCTTGGCGAATTCCACCAGGTTTTCGGTGTGATAGTTGGTGTTGGCATAGGCCGCCGGCAGGTTCCACTTCACCTGTGCGAAGGCGGGCGATGCCATCAGCGCGAAGCTGGCGGTTGCGGCGAGGGCCGCACTTTTCAAGATGTCTCTGCGTTTCATGTTTGCTCCTCCATGAGCGGTTGCGACGACGAGGATGGCCTGTTCAGCCGGGGAAAACCAGTTTCGGCAGCCACATCACCAGACCGGGAAACACGGTCACGATGGCAACAGCGACGATGAGCAGGAAAAAGAACGGCAAGGCGGCCATGGCCACAAAGTTCGAGTCCTTGCCAGACATGGTTTGAAGCACAAAGAGATTGAACCCGACAGGGGGGGAAATCTCGGCCATCTCCACCACCAGCACCATGAAGATGCCGAACCAGATCAGGTTGAAACCCGCCTTCTCGATCATCGGCAGGACAACCGCCGTGGTCAGCACGATCATCGAGATGCCATCGAGCGCGGTGCCCAGGATGATGTACATCACCGTCAGAACGGCAATCAGCGCGTAAGGGCTCAGGTCCAGTCCGTCGACCCAGGCCGCCAAGGCGTTGGGAATGCCGGTGTAGCCCATCGACTGCTTCATGAAGGCAGCACCGGCGAGGATCAGCATGATCATGCAGGTGACCTTCACCGTGCCCATCACGCTTTGCCAGAAGCTCTGCCGGGTGAGGAAGCCCTGCCATGCCGCGATGGCGAAGGAGCCGACCACGCCCCAGGCGGCGCATTCGGTCGTGGTCGCCCAGCCGGCACCGAGTGCAACGAAGACCAGCAGGATGAGCAGCGAAACCGGAATCAGGTTCTTCGATTCATACAGCTTCGCGCGGAATGTCGTCTTGGGTTCCGGCGGCGGTGACTTGTCGGGATTGAGCATGTGCCACCCGGCAATATAGCCGCTGTAGAGCAACATCACGAGTGCGCCGGGGATGAAGCCAGCCAGAAAGACCTGGATGATCGAGACATTGGCGGCCACGGCATAGATCACCATGGTGATAGACGGCGGGATCAGGATGCCGAGCGTGCCTGCTCCCGCCAGCGAGCCCAGCGCCAGCTTCTCGTCATAACCGCGGCGCTTCAGTTCCGGCAGCGCGATCTTGGCGACCGTTGCCGTGGTGGCTGCAGACGAGCCGGACACGGAGCCGAACAGGCCCGAAGCCAGCACGTTGACGTGCATCAGACGGCCCGGAATGCGGTTCAGCCACGGCGCGAGGCCTTTGAACATCTCTTCGGACAGCTTCGTCCGGAACAGGATTTCGCCCATCCAGATGAAGAGCGGCAAGGCGGCCAGTTCCCAGGAGGCCGAGTTGCCCCAGATCGTGGTCGCCAGCACGGATCCTGCTGGAATGTTGCCTGCCACGAACTGCATGCCGACAAAGCCGGTGGCGAGCAGTGCGATGGCGATCCAGACACCGCCAAGCAGCAGCATCATCAGGAAGCAGAGCAAAAGCAGCGAGATTGAGACAAGATCCATCGATTTACACCGCGCTCTGCATGGCCTGCTCGATCACCTCTTCGGCGGTCTTCGGCTTTGGTTTTTCGTAGCGAGGCATGCCACCGCGCAACACATGGATGAGTTCGTCGATCATGGCGACCGTCAGCAGAACCAGCCCGCCGCAATAGGCCAGCTGCGGAATCCAGAGCGGCACCGGCACGACACCGGTGGCGCGATCATTCAAGATCCAGGAGAACTGGGTGAATGTAACCGCGTGCCAGGCAAAGAAACCGACAAAGCCGATGGCAATGGCAAGGCAGATGACCTCGATGATCTGCTTCTTGCGGCCTTCGAAACGATCCACAATCAGTCCGACCCGGATCATCTCACCGGATTTGAAGGTGTAGGCGAGGCCAAGGAAGGACATGGCGGCCATTGACCAGGCGGCGAAGTCATCGCCCGAAGGAATGTTGATGCCGAGCGGCCGACCGAGCGACATCACCATCATCAGAAGCAGAATGACGATCAGGAACACGCCGGCCAGCATGCCGGCGGCAAGATACAAGGCATCCAATCCCTTGCGCAGCATCGTCAGCCCCACCTTTGCCGCACGTGACATGACTGATGCCAATTGCGCGCCCCACAGGTACGATTGTTGCCCAATCGAACCGTGGTAGGCAAGATAACAATCAATCACATCTTGTCAACAAATTATCGATGATATATTCCTGATCATTATGCGACACCGAACCTGGGACGAGAACATGGCCACTTGGGATTTCTGGATCGACCGTGGCGGCACCTTCACCGACGTGATCGGGCGCGACCCGGACGGCACGCTGCATGCCCGCAAGGTGCTGTCGGAGAACCCGGAGGCCTACAAGGACGCCGCCGTCCACGGCATCCGCACGCTGCTCGGCCTGAAGGCTGGCGATCCGATCCCCGCCGGCGTGGTGGGCGAGGTCCGCATGGGCACCACCGTCGCCACCAACGCCCTGCTGGAGCGCAAGGGCGAGCCGACCCTGCTGGTGATCACCAAAGGTTTCCGCGACGCGCTGCGCATCGGCTATCAGGCCCGCCCGAAGATCTTCGCCAAGAAGATCGTCAAGCCGGACCAGCTTTACGATCAGGTCATCGAGGTCGACGAGCGCATCCTCAGCGATGGCGTGGTCGAGCGCGAGCCCGATCTTGCCGCCGTGCGCGAGGATCTGAAGGCCGCCTTTGAAAACGGCTACCGGGCCGTCGCCATCGCCTTCATGCACGCCTTCCGCTTTCCGGGCCATGAGCAGGCCGTGGCCCGCATTGCCCGCAGCATCGGCTTCCCGCAGGTCTCCGTCAGCCACGAGGTCTCGCCGCTGATCAAGCTGGTCGGCCGGGGCGACACCACGGTCGTGGATGCCTATCTCTCGCCGATTCTCAGCCGCTATGTGGCGCAGGTGGCGCGCGAACTGGATGTCGAGCGCTCAGGCGCCCGCCTGATGTTCATGATGTCATCGGGCGGGCTCACGGCCGCCAACCTGTTCCAGGGCAAGGATGCCATTCTCTCCGGCCCTGCAGGCGGCGTTGTCGGGCTCGCGGAGACGGGTCGCTCGGCCGGTTTCGGCCATGTCATCGGCTTCGACATGGGCGGCACATCGACCGATGTGGCCCATTTCGACGGCGCCTACGAACGCTCGTTCGAGACCGAGGTGGCCGGCGTGCGCATCCGGGCGCCGATGATGCTGATCCATACCGTGGCGGCGGGCGGCGGCTCGATCCTGCACTTCGATGGATCACGCTTCCGCGTCGGCCCCGATTCCGCCGGTGCCAATCCCGGCCCTGCCTGCTATCGCCGTGGCGGTCCGCTCGCCGTCACAGATGCCAATGTCATGGTCGGCAAGCTGATCCCGGATTTCTTCCCCCCGATTTTCGGGCCGGATCAGTCGCAGCCGCTCGATGCCGGCGCGGTCAAGGCAACGTTCGCCGCGATGGCACAAAAGGTCGGCGATGGCCGCTCCCCGGAAGATGTCGCGGACGGCTTTATCCAGATCGCTGTCGCCAACATGGCCGAGGCCATCAAGAAGATCTCCGTGCAGCGCGGCTACGATGTCACGCGCTATGCACTCAACTGCTTCGGCGGTGCGGGCGGCCAGCATGCCTGTCTGGTGGCCGACGCGCTCGGCATGACCACGGTGCTGCTGCATCCTCTCTCTGGCCTGCTGTCGGCCTATGGCATGGGCCTCGCGGAGGTGCGCGCTGTGCGGCAGAAGGCCCTCGATGTGCCGCTCGACGAGAACGCGCCGCTGAAGCTGCGTGAGCTGGCTTCGGAACTTGAAGCCACCTGCCGCGCTGAAATGGCCGGTCAGGGCGTGCCGGAAGGTGACATCACAGTCCATGTCCGCGCCCACGTGCGCTATGCCGGCACCGACACGGCCTTGCCCGTGACCGAGGCTTACCCGGCCCAGATGCGGGCCGAGTTCGAGACCCATCACAAGGCCCGCTTCGGCTTCGTCGATACCTCCAAGGCGCTGGTGATCGAGGCCGTCGAGGTCGAGGCCGTCGGTGGCGGGGCGCGCTTCGAGGAGCCTTCAAAGGCAACGACGGAGCATACGCCGCGCGCGGCCCGCACGACGCGCTTCTACAGCCACGGCGCCTGGCATGACGCCGCTGTGGTACGCCGCGAGGCGATGGCGCCGGGCGCACGCGTCGCCGGACCGGCCATCATCGTCGAGCCCAACCAGACAATTATCATCGAACCGGGCTGGGCCGGCCGCCTGACCGCGCGCGACCATATCGTTCTGACCCGCGAGGTCGCCGCGACGCGCCGCGCGGCCGTGGGCACCAAGGCCGATCCGGTGATGCTGGAGATCTTCAACAACCTGTTCATGTCGATCGCCGAACAGATGGGCGTGGCCCTTCAGAACACGGCCTATTCGGTCAACATCAAGGAGCGGCTCGACTTCTCCTGCGCGGTTTTTGACCACAACGCCAGCCTCGTCGCCAATGCGCCGCACATGCCGGTGCATCTGGGCTCGATGGACAAGTCGGTCGAGACCATCATTCGCCAGAACCCAGTCATCCGCCCCGGCGATGTCTATGCCATCAACGCCCCCTACAATGGTGGCACCCACCTGCCCGACATCACCGTCTGCACGCCGGTTTTCGATCCGCAGGGTGAGACCGTGATGTTCTGGGTGGCCAGCCGCGGCCATCATGCCGATATCGGCGGCGTTGCCCCCGGCTCGATGAGCCCGCTTGCCACCCATATCGAGGAGGAAGGCGTCTATATCGACAACTTCAAGCTGGTCGATCAGGGCCGCTTCCGCGAGGAGGCGCTGGTGGCGCTGCTGACCGGCGCAACCTGGCCGGTGCGCAACGTCACCCAGAACGTGGCCGACCTCAAAGCCCAGATCGCGGCCAACGAGAAGGGCGTGAGCGAACTGAAAAAGGTCATCAACAGCTTCGGCATCGAGGTCGTGCAGGCCTACATGGGCCATGTGCAGGACAATGCCGAGGAAAGCGTGCGCCGCGTGCTCGACCGGCTGAAGGACAGCGCCTACACCTTCGCCATGGACAATGGCCGCCAGATCCAGGTGGCGATCACGGTGGACCGCGACAAGCGCGAGGCCACCGTCGATTTCACCGGCACCAGCCCCCAGCAGGCCGACAATTTCAACGCCCCTGCCCCGGTCACCCGGGCCGCCGTGCTCTACGTGTTCCGGGTCATGGTCGATGATGACATCCCGATGAATGCCGGCTGCCTGAAGCCAATCAACATTGTGATTCCGCCCCAGTCGATGCTCTCGCCGGAATATCCGGCAGCGGTCGTGGCAGGCAATGTCGAGGTCAGCCAGTCGGTCACCAATGCCCTGTTCGGGGCACTGGGTGCCATCGCCACCAGCCAGGGCACCATGAACAACCTGACCTTCGGCGATGCCACCTACCAGTATTACGAGACGATCTGCTCGGGCTCGCCGGCCGGCGACGGCTTCGACGGCACCGACGGCGTGCATGTCCACATGACAAACTCGCGCCTCACCGATCCCGAGATCTTCGAGACACGCTTTCCGGTGGTGCTGGAGGATTTCCACATCCGGAAGGGCTCCGGCGGCCAGGGCAAGTGGAGCGCCGGCGATGGCACCAGTCGCACCATCCGCTTCCGCCAGACCATGGAATGCGCCATCCTCAGCCAGCATCGCCAGATCCCGCCACGCGGGCTGAATGGCGGCGGCGACGGCCAGGTCGGCAAGACGCTGGTCCGCCGCCTCGATGGCCGCTTCGAGGAACTCAAGGGCTCGGACCAGACCGTGCTTCAGGCCGGCGAAGCCGTGACGGTGATCCCGCCGACGGCGGGAGGTTTCGGCAAGGCTTGAAGGAGTGAGGAGCCGATCCGCAGGGCGGATTGAAAGGTTCGGTGGACCTTTCAAAGGCTCCGAGCGCACGCGCGCAGGCGAGGGCCAGGGATGGCCGCCCGGGCAGCCGTCCGGCGGCGTGCACTGACTTGAGCCAGGCTCATTCTTGCCAGCCTGACGCACCCCCACCCCCTAACCCTCTCCCGCAAGGGGAGGGAAGACGCGTCGCAGCGATACCGAGAGGTCGGCACGCGACCTGACGATGGAACCAAAGCCCGTCTGCCGCGTTGTCCTTGCAAGCTGGCCTGAACGCCTCGAGGGGCGAGGTGCCGGGACCAGTACAGCAAAGGCGCACACAACATGGAACCACAATCACTCATCATCTGGCTCATGATCGGTGCCATTGCCGGCTGGCTCGCCGGCGTGATCATGAAAGGCTATGGCTTCGGCCTGGTCGGAAACATCATCGTCGGCATTGTCGGATCGCTGATCGGCGGCTGGCTCTTCGGAACCTATGCCGTTGGCACGAGCGGGATGCTCGGCGCGATCATCGGCGCAACGATTGGCGCGGTCATCCTGCTCTTGCTGCTCAGGCTGGTCCGCCGCGCCTGACGCTGCGACATCCGGGGCCACCCCTCTCCCGCAAGGGGAGAGGGGCAGGCAGAGGGGCCTCTCGCCAGCCCGCACGATCGAACTCGCATCAACCGCAAAGGCAAACTACCCTGATACAACACGCATCGTCGTCACCGAGGTCAGAACCGAACGATGAGCACCCAAGCCGATATCCAGAGGCTGTTGCGGCCACCAGCAACGCGCCATCACGATATAGCAGTTTGAAAACGTGCGAATATTGTGACGCCAATCCAGCATTCCATGCGCTTTGTTGTGATCGACAACACCTCAGGCTTGACCGGATGTCGCCCGCGATGGGGCATTTGCGATAACTTTGGCATGCAAGATGTCCATCAGCTTAGATGCATGATCCAAATCAACCGAACATCGCATGGCATTTGGAAAAAATACTCCTGATGCTGCATTTGAAATCGTTCGTAATATATAAAAATAAAAATTGCTTCAATTGCGCTCATTGCATCATTTCGATAATTTTATATTTATAATCAATGTTCCTTTTCGAATAGTCACTTTATTTATTTCGGTATTTGTATTTTCAAATACGATATATCTAATATAAACATCAATAATTCTGGAGATAGGCTCGCACTCTTAGCAGACCACGAGAAACACTGGCGGGATTCCGACATGGATATCGTCATGGCGCCAATGATTGACGATCTCAAACCGCTCGTCGATGCCAACGACCGCAAGGCCATCGGCGCGCTGCTTCGGCAATGGGAGGAGCGCTGGATCAGAAAGAACAAACTCGAGACGTTCTGGGAGCCAGCCCCGTTCCCGGTCGGATTTGCCTGAACACAGGCCATCCACACCCTTCACCCAACCGTCACAGAGCCGTCATCGTGCTGAAATCCGGGGCCGCCACACATCATCCCGCTTGTTTCGTCACGGGAGGCCTCCTTCATGCGTCAACTGCTCACCCTCAGCGCTGCTGTCCTGGCGCTCTCCATGGCGTCGGCCAGTGCCGACACCGAGTTTCCTGCGAAGCTTGTCGGCCATGCCCTGCTCCCTGCCGAAACCTTTATCCAGCCACCGGCAGACGCGCCGGCGCAACTCAGGATTTCCGGCCAGTTCACCAATCTGGCCCGCGCCGAAGGCATGGGCACGGTGATGGGTCGCTCGTCGGGCCGCCCCACAGGCGTGCGCGTGCCTTTCTTCGGCCAGCCTGTTCAGGGGCATTCCGGCATCAAGCGCATGCGCGACGGCACCTTCTGGGTGCTGACCGATAACGGCTTCGGCTCCAAGGCCAACTCGCCCGACGCAATGCTGTTCCTGCGTCGCTACAACATCGATTGGGGACGCGGCGCGATGGATGCGCTGGAGACGGTCTGGCTGCATGATCCGGACAGGAAGGTTCCGTTCCGCATCAACAACGAGAACACCGAGAAGCGCTACCTGACCGGTGGCGATTTCGATCCCGAAGGCGTCCAGATCATCGACAACAAGTTCTGGATCGGCGAGGAATTCGGTCCTTATCTGATCCGCGCCGACCGCTCGGGCAAGATCGAGGCCGTGTTCGAAACCCAGGTCGACGGCAAGCCGCTGCGCTCGCCGGACCACTTCCGCGTGGTCGCCTCCAACCCCGGTGCACCGACGGACCCGTCGGTCAACCTTGGTCGCTCTCGCGGCTATGAAGGCCTCGCCTCCTCGCCGGATGGCAAGTTCATCTATGGCCTGCTCGAAGGACCGGTCTGGGATGCCGAGAAGAAGGATTGGGAAAAGACCGCCGATGGCCGCACCGTGCTGCGCATCCTCGAATTCTCCGTCGCGGAGGAGAAGTGGACGGGCCGTCACTTCAAGTATGTGCTCGAACCCGGCGCAACCGCCATCGGCGACATCAACATGCTCGATACAACAACGGCGCTGGTGATCGAGCGAGACAATGCCGAAGGTGTCGGCGCGAAGGTTTGCCCCGCCGGCCAGCGCGCCGAAACCTGCTTCCATGATCCGGCGAAGTTCAAGCGCATCGTCAAGATCGAGATGACCCCTGCCATGGCCAATGGCCCGGTGCGCAAGATCGGCCACATCGACCTGATGAAGATCCAGGACCCCGACAAGAAGGCCCGCAAGCCGCTCGACAACGGCGTGCTCACCTTCCCCTTCTTCACCATCGAGAATGTCGACGTGGTTGATGGCAAGCACATCGTGGTCGGCAACGACAACAACCTGCCCTTCTCCTCGTCGCGCGAGCCCAATCAGGCCGACGATAACGAAATGGTGCTGCTTGATATCGAGGCCCTGTTGAAAGCGAAGTGAGCACGGAGCCAATAACCGCGTTTCGGCCAGCGCGTTGACCGCGCGCCAACCATCAACGCAGTAGCCATGCGGGGGTTCAAACTCCCGCATTTTGCATTGACCCTGGAGTTGCGTGCATGTCGACATGGTTGATCACGGGTGCCAACCGCGGCATCGGGCTGGGCCTGGCGAGCCTGGTACTCAAGCGCGGCGACAATGTCCTTGCCGGCGTGCGCGAGCCCGGCCGCGCCGGGTCGCTGGCGGCGCAGAAGGATCTGCATGGCGACAGGCTGACAGTCCTCGGTCTTGATGTCAGCGACAAGGCCAGCGTCGCGGCCGCAGCGGCCGCCGTGACAAGGCCGATCGACGTGCTGGTCAACAATGCCGGCATCTATGGCCCACGCGCCGGCCAGTCACCGGGGCAGGACGCGCTCGACATGGACTTCGATGCCTTTGCCGAGGTTCTGGGGGTCAACACGCTGGGACCCTTGCGCGTCAGCCAGGCCTTCATGCCCCAGGTCGAGGCCGCGAGAGGCAAGATCATCACCATTACCAGCCGCATGGGCTCGCTCGCCGGGAGCCATACCGGCGCGATCGCCTATCGCGCTTCAAAGGCGGCGGTGAACAAGGTCATGCTCGGGCTGGCCGATGCGCTCCGCCCGCGCGGCATCCCGGTGCTGCTCGTGCATCCGGGCTGGGTCAGGACCGACATGGGTGGCGGGGAAGCCGACATCAGCGTCGGTGACAGCGCGGCCGGCATCGCAGCACTGGCCGGGCAACTCGACATGAGCCTCAGCGGCCAGTTCCGCAACCATGACGGCACGCCCATCGCCTGGTAGCGCGCCTTCTCCGGCCCGGGCGCGACATGCCGCCCCTTTCCGCAGGGCCGCACTCAGCTTATGTTCAGGCGACACGACACAGGAGCCCGTCATGGCGAAGAAACCCGCGAGCGCGAACGAGGCCGCTGTCCCCAAGGCCGATCCGCGCACCCGCGCCATCGAGGCGCTGATGGCGCTGGTGGCCGAGCGCGGCTGGGCCGAGGTGGAGCTTGCGGACGTCGCGCTGAAGGCCGACATGCCGCTCTCCGTGCTGCGCGACCTGTTCCCCTCCAAGGGCGCGATGCTGGCAGGCTTTGGCCGCATGCTGGACAAGGCCGTGCTCGACAACGCCAATCCCGATCTGGTGGGCGAGCCGGCCCATGAGCGGGTGTTTGATCTTGTCATGCGCCGCATCGACGCCATGGCGCCCTACAAGCCGGCGCTGATCGAGATCCGCCGCGCGATGCGCCGTGATCCGCTCAGTGCGGCGGCACTCAACCAGTCGGCACTGAATTCATGGCGCTACCTGCTCGGCTCGGTCGGCATTCCAGTCGAGGATGCCCTGGGCATGCTGAAGATCCAGGGGGCGGTCCTCGTCTTTGCCCGCACCGCCGACACCTGGCTGGATGACACGGACGAGAGCATGGCCCAGACCATGGCCACGCTCGACCGCGAACTGAAGCGCGGCGGCCGCGTGCTTGGCATGGCCGAGGATGTACGCCGCCTTGCCGCTCCGTTCCACTCTTTGGCCGAAGCGATCTTCGAGCGCGCCCCGCGCATGCGCCGCCGCGAGCGCGCGGAAGGCGGCAACGACGACACCGTCACCGCCGTCTGAGCGAGCTCCTTCGTTATGGATACCCGCGCGCCCTCAGGCCCGATCAGCTTCGACGACTTCATGAAGGTCGACATCCGTGTCGGCACCATCGTCGAGGCAGCCCCCTATCCCGAAGCGCGCAAGCCCGCCATCAAGCTCTGGGTCGATTTCGGACCTGAACTCGGCATCAGGAAGACCTCAGCCCAGATCACAAAGCACTATGCCGTCGAGACGCTGCCGGGCCGTCAGGTGCTCGCGGTGGTCAACTTTCCGCCACGCCAGATCGGCAAGTTCATGTCCGAGCTGCTGACGCTTGGCGTTCCGGATGCGGACGGCGAGGTCGTGCTGTTGCAGCCGGGCCATGGCGTGCCCAATGGTGGCCGGCTGTATTGATGAGCCGCCTCAGCGCTGCCAGAACACGCACCCATCGAACATGAACACCGTCTCACCCCGCTGGTTGATGCCGGTGTTGTGGTGGAAGACCAGACCCCAGCCGGGCCGCGAGGCGGAGGCCCGCTTGTCTGTCGTGGTGGTGGCATAGCTGATCGTATCGCCTGCAAACACAGGCTTGAGCCACTTCAGGTTTTTGAAGCCGGGGGAGGAACCGAGCTTCGGCATGTTATCGCCCATCAGCGCCTGAACCCGCCGACGATGCGCCACCATCAGCCGCATCCAGACCGCGCCCGTGTGCCAGCCCGAGGCGCAGAGCCCGCCGAACAGCGAGGCCTTGGCCGCCATTTCATCAAGGTGGAAGCGCTGCGGATCGAAAGCGCTGGCAAAGGCGACGATGTCATCGGGCGTGAAGGTGAACCGCCCAAGCTCCGTCCGCTCCCCGAGCATCACGTCGTCAAACATCGGAATCGGTGAGGCCGGTTCCTCCGGCAGCAACAGCGCCCCGATCGTGGCCGGCGGAACATAGCGCGCTGGCCTTGGCGCAGCCCTGAAGGCCAGCGGTGCGACCTGCCCGTGTCGCCCGAAGATGATCCAGTTGGTCACCTCCTGCACAGGCTCGGCGTTCTGATTGAGCACCTCGAAACGGAAGCGCACCAAGCCAATATCGGGCCGCGAGCGACTTTCCTTCCGCTCCAGAACGGTGTGGCGCATGCTCAGCACATCGCCGGGCCGCACCGGGCGTAGCCACTTCAACTCCTCAAGGCCGGGCGCGCCCATGCCGGCGCTGTCCAGCAGGAAGCCCTCGGTCATCATCCGCATCATCAGCGCGGATGTGTGCCAGCCTGAGCTGATCAGGCCACCCACGAAGGTCGACGCTGCCTTCTCTGCGTCGATGTGGAAATCCTGCGCATCGAAGATGCTCGCATAGGCGATAATGTCCTCGGCGCTGACCGGCATCCAGCCATAGCTGGTTTTATCTCCGACCGCGAAATCCTCGAAGAACAGCGTCATAGCCGGGCGGTCTCAGTTCGCGAAGCGGAAATGCAGCACGTCACCATCCGCAACCACATATTCCTTGCCTTCGAGCCTGAGCTTGCCGCCATCGCGCGCGCCGGCCTCGCCGTTCAGGGCCGTGTAGTCGGCATAGGCGATGGTTTCGGCCCGGATGAAACCCTTCTCGAAATCGGTGTGGATCACGCCCGCCGCCGCCGGGGCCTTGGTGCCCTTCGACACGGTCCAGGCCCGCGCCTCCTTCGGGCCGACAGTGAAATAGGTGATCAGGCCGAGCAGGGCATAACCCTCGCGGATGACGCGGTTGAGGCCGGGCTCCGGCAGGCCAACCGCTTCGAGGAAATCCGCCTGCTCGTCGGCCGGCATCACCGCGATCTCGCTCTCGATCTTGGCGGAGACCACGCAGGCGCGCGCGCCCTCTTCCGCCGCGCGGGCAAAGACGCGGGCCGAAAACGCGTTGCCCTTGTCGGCCGAGGCTTCCTCGACATTGCAGACGTAGAGCACCGGCTTGGAGGTCAGCAATTGCAGCATCTGGAAGGAGCGCTCCTCCTCCGCCGTGCGCTGGGTCAGGCGGGCGGGCTTGCCCTCCTGCAGCAGCACCAGCGCCTTAGAGATCAGCGCCAGTTGCTCCTTGGAGTCCTTGTCGCCGGAGCGGGCCTTCTTCTCAAGGCTGACGACGCGCTTTTCGAGGCTGTCGAGGTCGGCCAGCATCAGTTCGGTCTCGATGGTCTCGATGTCGGCAAGCGGATCGACCTTGCCCTCGACATGGGTGATGTCGCCATCCTCGAAGCAGCGCACCACATGAACGATGGCGTCAACCTCGCGGATGTTGGCGAGGAACTGGTTGCCGAGCCCCTCCCCCTTCGAAGCCCCGCGCACGATGCCGGCGATATCGACGAAGGTGATGCGCGTCGGGATGATCACCTGCGACTTGCCGATGCTGGCCAGCGCATCCAGCCGCGGATCCGGTACCGCCACGTCGCCAACGTTCGGCTCGATGGTGCAGAACGGGTAGTTCGCCGCCTGCGCCGCCGCAGTCTGCGTCAGCGCGTTGAACAGGGTCGACTTGCCGACATTGGGCAAGCCGACAATTCCGCATTTGAAGCCCATCGGGCACTCCTGATCTCAGTTGCTCGGCTTCTCGCCCAAGCGGGCGACATCTGTCCAGCCTTTTTGGTCCATGCTCAGCGCGACCTTGGTCTGGAAATGACCATCGTCGCCCGCGGCCAGCAGCCCGACATGGTCCGCACAGGCCAGGATCAGGTCCTCGACCCAGGGCTGCTCGACCTTGGCGAAGTCGTTCAGCACATAGGCATGGACCAGCGCCTTGTCGCCCGGATGGCCGATGCCCATGCGCACCCGTCGATACTCGTTGCCGATCGAGGCGGTGATCGAGCGCAGGCCGTTATGGCCGGCATTGCCGCCGCCGAGCTTCACCCTCAGCTTGCCCGGCGCCAGATCGAGTTCGTCATGGAAGACGATGACATTGGCAGGCTCGATCTTGTAGAACCGCGCCGCCTCCGCAACCGCCTGCCCAGACAGGTTCATGAAGGTCAGCGGCTTCAGCAGCAGCGCCTTGTCCTGCCCGATGGCGGCCTCCGCCACCTCGCCGTGGAAGCGCTGCCGCCATGGCTGGGCGCGCAGCAAGCGGGCGATGCCGTCCAGCGCCAGAAAGCCGATATTGTGCCGGTTGCCCGCATAGCGCGCGCCCGGATTGCCGAGGCCTACCAGCAGAAGCATCTTGCATGTCTCCAACAGAAGCCGGTTCCGCAACGAAAAACGGCCGGGCTGGCCCGGCCGTCGTCATCGCATGAACCGGAGCCCGGTGTCAGTCCTTTGCCGTGTCAGCCCTTGGCGGGCGCAGCCTTGGCAGGGGCAGCAGCCGCAGGAGCCGCCACGGCGCTGGTCAGGGCCTCGACCATCTTGGTCGGGGTCGAGACGGCGACGAGGGTCAGGTTCTCGCGGGTAATGGCCCTGCAGCCAGCCGGCAGCGTGATATCGGCCAGGTGGATCGAGCCACCGATGTTGAGCGCCGCCACCGAGATGTCGATGTTGTCCGGGATGTTGTCGCCCGGTGCCATCAATTCGAGCGTGTGCTCGACGATCTGCACCATGCCTCCGCGCTTGACGCCGGGGGAAGCCTCCTGGCCGCTGACATGGATCGGCACGACCACGCGGATCGCGGTGGAGCCGGTGAGCCGGAGGAAGTCGACATGCAGCGGCGTGTCCTTGACAGGCTCGAGCTGGAAATCACGCGGAATGGCGCGGATTACGGTGCCATCAACATCGATTTCGAACACGGTGGTCAGGAAGTGGCCGGCATAGATCAGACGGTTGGTCTGGGCATAGTCGAGCGCGATGGGGAGAGCGGCTTCGCCACCACCGTAAATCACGGCGGGAATCTTGCCAGTACGACGAACTGCGCGGGCGGCCCCCTTGCCACCAGACGCGCGCGCCGAAGCCTTGATCTGCTTCACAGCGGACATGTGTTTGATCCTTCACGAAATGAAACCGCCGCCCGGCATCAGGCCAAAGGCGGCAGTGCCCCCTAGCCTCCAAGGGTGTCTGGAGAGGGCAGCGCGCGTATAACGCGGAAGGCGGAAGGTGGCAAGCGTGGGGGGCGTTGCTTTCAGGGCTATCGCATTTGGCCGATGACGGATCGTGCGAAGTCGTCGGACCATCCTGCGCGCTTTCGTTTTCGGCTGATGGGCAGCTTTGGTCTGGCGGTCCGCAGAACGTTGAGGGCGAGGCGT
>Ga0164292_10000145_pt1 | contig 47788 bp, 117 predicted proteins | sample GEODES117metaG_FD_111486 | JGI IMG/M metagenome (GOLD analysis project Ga0164292, IMG submission 111486) | Eutrophic lake water microbial communities from Lake Mendota, Wisconsin, USA - GEODES117 metaG | ecosystem: Environmental > Aquatic > Freshwater > Lake | place: USA: Lake Mendota... | reverse complement strand
TGCGGCTTGTGATTTCGGACCCCAAAATCCATCAACAGTTGTTCCGATTTTTTTCTGCATTTTTTTAATTTCATCGCTATTCATAAAAATACTTAGTCCAATCCATATTTTTCAAATCTCTTTTTCCAGATAAAATAAGAACCCGCAACAACAGCAGAATAAATCGTCCATCTCATGGGAAGAGATACCCCAGCCTCTTTCATCAATTCTAAAAACATCCAGTTGGATTCCTTCCAAGTGAATTTGTCGTTGAATGGAGAGAAGCACCAATCATGAATCAGAGCCGCTGGAAAAGCTCCTCCAAATGGCCCGACAATTGGCCAAGCGAATTTCGGGGAACTGATCCCATCAGTGATGAATCCTTTCTTTACGGTGATGAGATGATTCTTATAAAAACAGCGAAAATTCTCCCCCAACTCAAATTTTCGGGTTCCTTTGTGGATACCCAAATCTTTCAGATATATCGTATCAGGAAAGGTGTTTTTATTAACGGTGGTCATAATAATATTTAGCTTGACATTGGGAAATATTTTATTATAGTGATGAAAATGAAAGCAGAACTAATGAATTATTTTGGAGACGATTTAATGATCGTCAATGCGGCTAGAGTTTCTTTTGGGAAAAATAAAAATATTTTGGATGAGAAAGATGAAAAGCTGATCAAGTATTTAGTGGAGCATAAACACACAGCACCTTTTCGACATCCCCAATTACAATTCAGAATTGAATGTCCTATCTTTGTGGAACGACAGCTTTTCAAACATCAGGTAGGATTATCAGCCAACAGTATTAGTGGTAGATATGTGGATTTCTCCGATAATTATTATCATGTTGAGGAGCTTAGACAACAATCGTCTTCGTCCAAACAAGGGAGTGATGGGTTGTTGAATAGACCGGATTTGATTAGCCAAATGGATCATCATATTACATTGGGTAAGAAATTGTATAAGGAATTGTGTGATGCTGGTGTTGCCAAAGAACAAGCTAGAGTTATCCTGCCGCTTTGTTTGGAGACGCAATTTATCTGGACTGGATCGTTGTTGGCATTCATTCATATGTGGAAATTGCGGTTGAAAAGTGACACCCAACAAGAAACAAGAGAAATTGCCCAACAGATGTTTGATCTTGTTAAAAACATCGAGGGGAACCCGTTTGAACACACTTTAAACGCTTGGGGATATTAATATGATTACAATATTAGCAGGATCAAGAGAGGGTGTCCATTACGATGATATCCTAAAAGCCATGGAAACCTGCCCATGGTCGCCCACAGAAGTCGTGTCAGGCAAAGCCCGTGGGGTTGATACTATGGGAGAACAGTGGGCAATGGAAAATAATATTCCAATTAAAGAATTTCCTGCCGATTGGAAAAATCTAGGGAGGTCTGCTGGATATCGTAGAAATGAACAAATGGGAGATTATGCCGATGCTCTCATAGCTGTGTGGGATGGCTCAAGTAGAGGAACTGCACACATGATCAAATATGCCAAAGAAAAAGGTTTGAAAGTGTTTGTCCATGATTTAAGTAAAATCAATGAATACAAATTTCAAGATTGGATATAAAGTTCAAGACCCGAAATGGGGGATGTGTGAGATTGGAAGTGAGGGTTCTATGATTGAAAGTGGGGAGATTGCTTATGTGGCAATTCCTCTTGAAGAAAGATATAAAGGTTGGGGTAAATTTTGTTTACTTGAAAAAGATTTGGAACTCATTAAATAATTTCGTTATGATTAAAATTCTAAAAAATAATAGTGTTCAATTGTGCTGCAAAGGAAAAAGTTGCCCTATCGTTACTGAACTTGCTGATGGAATGGTGGAGATTGTGGATGATAACGGCAATCGTATCGTAGTCCGCAAGGAAGAAGCCCTCTTGATTTCCGATGGGGTGAAAACGATTGATAGTCAGAAATTGATCCTTGGATGAGCCTTTGGTTTCAATCATTTGTTTTAATTGGCTGTTGTTTGATCCTGAAATACGGATCAATCCTTGAGCCTATTCGTGTCTTTCTCAGACAATGGGAATTCTTTGAAAAGCTTCTCAAGTGCTGTATGTGTATGGGCTTTTGGGTGGGAGTATTCTTTGGAATATTCTGGTCTGCCCACATTTGGGAGATTCCGCTTTGGGGATTCTACGCATCTGTAATCTGCTGGTTTGCAGACTATCTGACGATGGTGCTTGACAAATATCTGGATGATGGTAAAGTGGAGGATGAAGAAATTACCAAATAATTTTCATCAGAAAACGATTGAAGAAAAATCACAGTATTTTCATTCTTTATCTGACAAAGATGTGTATGATTTATCACCATCTATGTCTTTTATATTTTATAAAACCAATAACATCGAGGGATGTTTATATGATGGATGGTATTATGATAAGGTTGTAATTAATAAAAATGCCTCAACATATCAACAAAAATTAATTTGTAAGGTAGTGGAAAAATATTATGGGTTTTTGAAATGGGATGACATATTGGGATCGCAAAAAATAGTTAATCACATTAAAACATTATGAATAAAAAACATCCACATTATAAGGCAACTGTTGTGAGATACAGAGGGATCGGTGGCGGATTTAAAATTAAATGCAAAGACGGATCATTGTCTGATGAAACATACGGAACTAGGAAAGGTGCGGAGAAAATGATCAACGGAACATTTGGAAGTGCTGGAGGTATTAGATGAAAACAAAGGAAGAGCTTTTAGAGGAATGGAAAGATGATGATAATGTGGAAGGTGAATGAGTGTAAGAATGCTGGATTAAAAACTAGATTATTATAAAGTGATTAAATAATCAAATGGAAAGCTTCAAGACATTTTACGAAAAATTTGTAAACGGGGAACTCCCCCCAACCAACCGTAGGCGTAGGATGCTTCTGGAGGCGCAATACACTTACCCATCCACCGGAGATAAGGCGATAATGGATTTATATGCCTTATATGCCCTGTGGTGGGAGCTTGGAGGGGGTAAGGCTTCTTATGGCTACGAAGACACCAACGTTCGCAATTATAAGGTCAGGGAAAAGGTTGACCGCTATTTTGAGGAAGCTCTGGTGGTTATTTCCAATACCCTTTTGGAAGAATCCAAGGAAGCCATTGCAGATGAAGCTGAAAATATCTTCGACGAATACCTAATCCCCTCTCAAGTGGTGGTGGATTGGTTTAAGGAAAATGATATGATGCCAAAATTGGCAAAAGCTTATAATGGCGGTAAAGGGGGAATTTGGTTCTCCGTGTTTGATTATGGGGATACCCTTGATATATTATCCGCGCCATTTTGGGAACAATATGCAAATCTTTATGGTGGGGATAAATGGGTGACTATTACGGAAACCACCCGCCAACTGGATAATGCTATTCGTAGGGAGAAGGTTCAAAATCTTATGAACGCCTTTGTCAAATTCATGGACTTGGAACACAATACTGGAAGTCTTTATTCCAAACTTAAAAGAATGAAAGTATCCAAGGAAACACTTGATCTTCGGGCGGGGTTCCGTTCAGCGGAGGATTTTAAACCGCATGTCAGTCCCCAAGTGGCGAAGCTGATTGGGCTTGTGAGATAATTAATTCAATGAATGAAAATATGTAACCCATTCATTGAATTGGTTCCCCTTCAAAATACCGGAAGCAATTGTTTTCATTTCCTCTTCATTCGGTTCCCTACCAGCATTCAATTCTTCTAGAACATATTCTTGCAAGGCTGCTGTGATATCCTTGAATTTGGATTTATCCTTGACAAGAATTGGAAACCATTGCATTAATTTATCACCACTGAAATATTGTTTCAGAAGTTTTCTGGTGTCATCTTCCGATCCTCCAATGTTGGAAACCTTCTCTTCCGCCCTTTTGATCTTCTCCCAAAATTCCTGTTTATTGAAAAGACCAGAACCACGGGATGCTTCATCACAGTAACCAACTGCTTTGATGGTTTCCCATGATGGATTCTGAATCAGCTTGGTGAGAGTCTTGATATTCAATTTATCTAAATTGTGAACAAGCATATGTTTATCAACTGCTGCCAATATGTTCTTTTTATCTTGGGGGGATAATTCCGCAAAACGCAATCTTTTGAAAATTTCCTCAACAATGGGAACTCCCGCCGATTCGTGTCCATGATAATTACTGAAACCATTATCTTTCTTTCCTCTGGTAGTGGCTTTCCCGAAGTCATGGAAGAGAACTGCCAGATTGATCACAGGGTCTTTGTATGGTGATGCCTTTAGACATTCATAGATGTGTCCCAGAACTTGGGAATCCCCTTCGGGGTGGTGTTGTGGGTCGTGATCATATCCTTCCATCGTGGTAAATTCGGGAAGGATATCATGGAGGATTTTGGTGTCCTGTAATTTCTTTAGGAAATTCGCAAGCGTTTGTCCCGTTTTGGCGGATTTGAAAAATTCCTTGGAAATGCTTTCTTGGGAAATTGCCTTGGGGTCTTGGAGGAGATGCTTCAATTCAATTGCGGCAGCTTTGGTATTATCCTCAATTTCAAAATCCATCTTGGCGGCAAAACGAAAGACACGGAGGATTCTCGTAGCGTCTTCCAGAAATCTTTGTTTTGCGTCTCCCACGGCACGGACGATCTTGTTCTTCAAATCTTCCAGACCACCTTGGTAATCCACGATCTTACCCTCTTCATCCAACCCGAAAGAATTGATTGTTAAATCTCGCCGCTCCGTATCCTTTTCAAATGAATCTGTTTCTGTTGATATGTTGGATTGTCTTCCAATATCGCCGGAGTCGGTTCTGAATTTTGCCAGATCATAAACATAACCTTTCCAGAGAATGGCATACACGGGTTGGGAATCGTTCTTGGAAATATTTCTCAATTCAAAATGTTTTTCCAATTCTTCCACGGGAATATTGGTAGCCAAATCCACATCATCAATTGCGTTACCCATGAGTAGATCACGGGGAACTCCCCCAACGATATAGATTTCTCCTTGTAATTTTGCCTTGATATTCTTCATCAAATCCAAAGCAACTTGGAGTTCTTCCGATTCTTTGACAGCGGTATTCCACTTCTCATCAAAATCCTCCACGTATTCACGCATGAGTCGGTGATATAATTTATGAAATCTTTCCATATTTTTATAGATATTTATAATAGAGTTTATACAATTGTGGATAATTGTATTTTTTGGATAAATCTTCAAATTCTTCAGGGTTGGTTGCTACGGTTTTCAACATGTGTAAGGCATACAATCTAAAAGCATTTATAATGTGGGGATACATATCATCAACAAATTGAACGAATTGATAATTTTTATTATCCATTTTGGGAAAGAGCATTTTGAGATTTGTGAATTCCAAATCCCCATAATTGAAATGTGTATTACCCGACAACATATAATCAACCCCATCCAGAGGATTGGAATACGACTCGAAAAATTTGTCAAATTGTAACTGCGCCGGATCATTATCCAACTTCGGTTTGAAATTTTCCATAGCCAGTTTTGTTATGATGTTTTCCAACACTCCTTTTGATTGACCATGTTTACTATCCATAACACCCTGAAGAGCATGGCGGAAATCCTCAAGAATAATAAGTCTGCTTGGAAATCTTACAGTAAAGGATTTCCTGACATCGTTGCCTGAAATTGTCAGGGTGTCGAACGGTTCTTCTTCCATTTCAATATAATCTTCAATCATGGAGAAATTGCTATCTCCGCTTGCAGCGGTTTTTATAAACCCACCATCAATAAGCACTGTATAAAGCTCATCCTCATCATCCAACATATCCTCAATCTTATCGTCAAAATTCTTCATATAGTGACAATATGTATCAAATTTATCGGAATCATTATGATATTCCTCTTCTGAAAAGTGGATTTCCAAGCTGGTGTTGGTTAGGATCATTCGATATATGTTGATGTCGGTAGCGTCATATATGTATTGGAACAATTGGGAATACTCATAATCATCATCATATTTCCCATCCCTAGCTTTACTCACATCATAATCTTCAGCTTCCAACTCGACATCATCCGGTAAATTGAACTTGGTTAAATCGATGGTTGATGTTCCGCTTGCTTGGAAATATACTTCTTCATCGTCCATCAAGTAATAATCAACACTACTATATGTCAACCTGCCGTTATATTCCTCTTTTATTTCTTCCAGTTCATCTTCCAGACCCAATTGGGAATGTCTGCTTTCCCCCCTTTCATCATCCCGATCATGGTTTATTCGTTTGAAATCGGATGAGTCTTGGGTGGATTCCTCATCCGTGAAATAATTGGCAACCAGATCAAGGATTTCATCATCATAATAAGTTCCCCCCTTTTTCGTATAGGAATTACCACGGAAATCTTCGGGAGTGGTTGTTTGTTTATTTTTCAGATAATTTACCAAGGATTTGTAGAAATTGGGGATTGCGGTATCTCCATATATCTTGGTATCGGGAATGGCAATCTCATCTCCGTAATCATCCACCAATCGACGAACACGCAAACGGGACATGGGGCGCAATCCATATGCACCGGATATGCCCCTGTCGGAATCAACGAATATTTCCCTCTTCTGAAAGTCCTCTTCCGTAAGCTCATTGAAATCCTCTTCTCGCACCACATAAGCCACAGCACCTCCTGAAATGGCTTCTTGGATGGCACACTGGAAATATCCCCCACCTTGGGAATGACAGGATGATATGTTGCGGTGATCGGACATGCGAACCACATCAATGGGAGCGCGGGAAAGGATGACTATGAATTCCGGTTTCTCAAACGCGGATTCCAGATTGTCCTTATACATTGCAAACCAATCCAGATATTTTTTCTTTTTATTCTCCGATACTTTCAGGGCAGCAATGGCTTTACCAATGTTGATTTTCTGTTCCTTGTGTTCCCCCTGCCCATATTTTGGATCAAGCTTTATTTTTCTGATGACTTCCCCTTTTTTCAAATCCACCTTGTCAAAATGCTGAATTCTTTTCAGGTCATCCATGATACTCTGAGCCGTGATGTCCGTCCCGATTGGAAATGCCACACGCATTTTGTCTCCAAAAATATGATCAAAAGGTAAGACATCCGAATGTTGGTTGAGATAATCCACGACCTTTTGGTTCATCTCTGTGATGAGGACGGATTCGTAGAGTTCTTGGAGTTGGAAAATCATGTTATTATTTAAGGGATAATGTGGAAAATGGTAGATGCTGAGGGAATCGAACCCAATCTCTGAGAGGATCAAAACCTCTAGTGCTAAAAAACCGTTACACTACGCATCAATTATAAAAATGGTCTAGGTGACAGGATTCGAACCTGCGAGAGACAGACACTTACTGCCCCCAAGTAGTTCCAAGCTACCCCGATTACCAAGCTATCGCAACACCTAGATATGGTGTGTCACATAGGATTCGAACCTACTCAGCCCAAAGGCAAATGATTTACAGTCATTCTCAACTCTCCAACTTTGACGGTGACACATATTAAAAAAAGAGCCGTAGGAGGAATTCGAATCCCCGACCACCGAATTACAAATTCGACGCTCTACCAACTGAGCTACTACGGCATTGACACTTCTGAGGGGAATCGAACCCCTATTTGGTGGATGAAAACCACCCGTCCTAACCATTAGACGACAGAAGCAAAATTGGCTCGCTTATTTGTTGACGGAGGCATTAGTCTTTCGACAGCGAACGATGATCACTATTACGATCCTCTCCGAAGCAGTTTTTTGATTTGGGGACATACTCAGCCCAAGATTTTATAAAATGGCTCTCAGGGTAGGATTCGAACCTACAACCTAGAAATTAACAGTTTCCCGCTCTACCATTGAGCTACCTGAGATTTGGTGAGAGTCGCGGGATTTGAACCCACAAGACCACGGATTAAAAGTCCGTTGCTTTACCAAATAAGCTTCACTCTCATAATATTAAAAACATTCAGTGTGCTTGTTTCATCACAATCTCCCTTTCGGACTTTAATGTGTTCGGCCACATAACCCCTAGATAACAAAAAACCCCATCTTGTAAGGATGGGGTGAAAACGAAACAGGATACTACCATATAATCATTCTCGCCGCCACCCAGATGGTGTCGGTTTCTCCTGATTATAATTTTGGTTGTTGCTCATGTCGTTATTCTTATTTAGCAGATGCGTTTAGATTTTCAAGTTCTTTTATAATAAAATTTCATTCATTTGATCAATTATCTCATTAATATTGATTGGAGATGCGTTTGTTTTATAGAATTGTGCTGCTGGTGAATACCAATTAACCCAATGGGTAATATTCTCAATAGATACACCATTCAAATATTTGGAGTAAATGAGTAAATCAATATCAGCAAAATCCATCTCTTTTAATTCTTTGTCCATATTATTCCCCAAGTTCTTTCTTCAATTGTTCCAGAAGCAGAATTTTCTGTTCCTTGGTCTTTGCCAATTTGTTCATTTCCTTCTCCTTTTTCTTACGTTCGTATTCTTCCTTGCGCTTACGTTCCGCTTCCAGACATTTGATACGTTCATCCTGTCTCTTTTTCACAATAAAATCAATTGCTGATTGGGCGGTGATCTGTTCTTGTTTCACCACAAGGAACGCAAAAGATTTATTTTTATTTTTTGGCAAGTTGAAATTGCTCACAAATTCTTCCAATTCATATAAATCATCATCCTCCACCTCTTCCCATGGGGAATGATCTTCCACTAAAACCCTTGTGATGTCGGAGTAATCGTCCCCATAATTGAAATAAACCGTGTTGGTTTCCGTATTTGCGATAATCAATTTTACTTGTTTCATGTCTTTATTGTATTCTAGTTTTTAAGGCACTCCAGCCCGTAATCGTTTTGATCTTCCGTTGTGATAGGAATTACTGGCGGCAAACAACGTTCCTTTATCATTATAGATGGGAACCTTACCAAAGCTGATCATATACCAGAGAAAGTGGATGTCAATCCTCCTGTCCATGCAGATGTGAATACCAAAGGAAATATCGGGATATCCGAAATCGGTGATCCAGAATTTTTTAATCTTGTGGAATTTCATTCTTATCCTTACAAGTTCTTTTCCACTTAAACCATTTCAACCATTTGCAGGTTGAGGTTTCGTTTTTGATTTTCTTTCGTAGCTTTTTATATTTCATATCATGCGGGATGCTTCCCAATCCGCCAAAGGACGGGCATTGTAATTACAATCAATATTGTGAACCTCTCGCCAATTTGCCAGACAGGATAGCTCATTAGCGAGATCATCAGCCAATTTCCTTTCGGCATTGAGATCATCGAGACGATCATTCAACTGATCGATGATAGATTGTAGGGCATCACGGGAACCGATGAACAGTTCATCACATTCCGCGATTTCCAGCTTGCCGTTTTTCCTTCGATGTAGGACTACTTGACTTGGTTCTTCTTTGTTCATATTTTTACAAATGTCCCATCTTCAACCGCTTTACGAATATATCTCATAAAGTATATTGCCTTGTCATGATTTTGGAAGGTTGCATCTCCACAATCCTCAATAGGAACAGGGAATCTATAAAGACCGCATTCATCTTCTGGTAATCCATTACCAATAACAACTACGTTATAATATAGAATACCTTTACGATACTCTACAAATCTCACATAATTTTTATCTACAATTTGTTTTATTGTTAATTTCATTTTATACTTGATCCGAATTTTTTATCAATCTTTGCTTTTTCGGTGACATCTTCCACTGATCTTGTGCCTTGACTAACACCAATCACTTCCCATCCATCTTCCCAAGTCTTATCATCCTTTTTGATTTTGATGAACTTATTCATCACGGCGAATTTTGAAGGAATCCATGCCATATGATGTTGGTTTATTCGCTTGAGTGAACATTGTGTGTATGTATCTTTTTTCATAATTTTAATCAGTAATATAATATAAACCCCATCTTTCACAAACAAAATTGAGACTATCCTTGATAAATTCCCGCATTGTTTTATCATTGTTTGGTGTAATAACTTCAAACCAAACCCCTCTAAGTTCCGATATGAATGAAAAATCTTTTATAAATTCCTGTTTCAAAGAATCATCGGGAAGCAGTAACAGCCCCCTTGAGTAATTTTCTATGTTTATTGTGGTATGAAAATCATATTTTCCTTCTTCAAGATCAACAATGGTTGCGTTATTTTTAGTTCTTATATAGTGTGTCATATTTTTATTTTTTTGAAAGTGGAGCGACATGAGGGACTTGCACCCCCCAACCTGATGTTTGGAAAACACCCGCTCTACTAATTGAGCTAATGTCGCGTTGCGGGAGTGGAATTTGAATCCACAACAGGACTTTAACCTTTCTCTTGGTTATGAGCCAAGGATTTTACCAATTAAACTACCCCGCGATTGAAATTGTATTTAACCATGACAACCGTAATTGTCAATCATCTTCTGTTTGAATTCATCATCAAATCCACTGTAACCAACCAGAACGGGCAATCCCCCATTATCCCTGAAGTTACGCATGAGATTGACCAACATTTTCACATACACCCTACATTGGGAACGCTCTTTCCAAACATTCCCAATGAGGGAAGCAAGGGGATAATACCAACCCCACCCATTCATGTGCCATTCGGCAATCTCCTCATGGATCATCTTGATTTGTAGATCGTATTGTTGTTTGCCATTGATCATGGGTTCCACGATCTTTTTCTCTTCTTCCGTGATACCCTTGTAACCTTGGGATTCAATTCTGGTAAAAATATCGATCTGTTCCCTTGTCGGTTCCGTAAAATCGGGGTAATAATTCCTATCCACGAAATGAGCAATCGTCTTGGCGATTTCGTAATGTTTCTTTTTTAATTTCATAATTATAGACAATTTGCTGCCATCCTTGCCATGTTCCATCCTTCCGTTGTCGGCTCAAACCGCGCACACACGATATGACCGTCTCCCAGAATGTGGGGATCAAGCTTTCCAAAGTATTTCACATCAATGTGGCAACGCAATAATAATAATTTATCTCCCTTGAATGTGGTGCATCCCTCGTAATTCACCAGAAGGATCATTCCCCTTTCCAACTTTTCCTCTTTCAAAATTTTGAATTTGAAAGGGTTTGGATTGGGGGCATAAATCTTTTCCTTTGGAATCTTTAGAAAATTATTGATCGTTGAACTCGATGCCGTTTGGGGCATTGAGTTCCTGTCACTGCTTTTTGATAATCCGATTGCCAATCCCATGATGGATTCATTGTAGCTTAGTTTTTAAGAATGTCAAGGGGGGATTATTTAGCTAAATAAGAGTATGAACAAGGATGATTTATCCCTACAACAAATCTACCAAGAAATGGCTCTTTCCAATCTACAAAAGATTGGCAAATGGGATGATAAGAAAAATCGCCATGGTTATGACAAAGCATCCATTGGGATTTTGTCGTCTCCTGCTGGTTTGAAAAAGCTGGAACAAAAATTTAATAATATTGGTAATTGGGATTTTAATTTATATTTCGTCAAGAATCCCAATGCTTGGAAATATGCCGAACAGGGAAAAGTAACCGCTGGTCAACTTCAAGCTAGATTGGGATTGGAAGTTGGAAAAGATTTCCCCAACCGAAAGGCGATCAGATCACGGTCTTCTTCACAAACAATGCCGCTGCTGAGAAAGTTCCCCTGACCCCATGGACAATCGCTCACAGAATTGGTCATGCTTTTGCAAAAACCTTTCGCAATGGTATTGGTTCGAGTAGGGTGGAATGGAATAATGATCAAATTTCAAGAATCCTAAGTAAAATATTGGGATGTTATGGAATCCAAAAAGGGTGGTCTGGATTGAGATATTCCGAAGAATATTATATTCGGGACTTGTATCAAAAGATTGGAAAATTCCGCAGTGCGAGAATGAGTAAGTTAATAAGACCCAATGAATTCTACCACGAAGCATTTGCCTATTGGTTACTACATGATGGGGAACTTGATTTTAACGATCCTCCCCAATATCTGACATCATCCAATAAAAAAGCATGGGGTAATCCAACGGGAAGAAATTACATGTTAAAGGATGAGGACGGTGCCACAGAACTTGTTCACCAATTGAGATATGCTCTGGAGGAAATGTTTCATACCATGGTAGGGGAACATATGGGAGAAATATCCATCATGTGACGATAACCTTCCCTTGCACGATAAACACCGGAACTTTATCGTGCGGAATCAGGGTATTGACAAAACCAAATATTCTGTTAAGATAAAGCCATGATAAACAAAATCTTCATCGATCTGGACGAGTGTATGCTACATTCGATGCTTCGTAAACCCAACCAAGAACATATCCAATTCACTCTGGAGAATGATGACAACACCTATTACACCGTCATCCGTCCCTGCGCCCAAGGATTGATTGATTTTGCACGGGAACTTGTGGGAAAGGATAACGTGTATATCCTAACCACATCCACCACCGATTACGCCAATATGATCAATGAAAAGGCGGGATGGGGATTTGAGAGGGATCATATCATTGCCAGAGAGGAGATTAAAAGACACCTGATACCCACGGCTTATGGCGGAAGCGCATACATCGAGAAAGAAGGGATTGCTCACAAGGACAACGTTCTCATCGACAATCTCCCTTATCGGGAAAACATGGGTAAAGTCACCCTGATTGGAATTAAGGAAGATCGCTATCTGAAGGTGAAAGATTACTGGGGAGTAAACGGGATTGAAAATTGGTTTGAGGAGGATGTGAGGGAATTCCTGAAGGAAAAAATGGTATGACAAACGAAGAATTAATTAAGAAATGGGAAGCGGTTCTGGATTATACGGATGGGGAGACTCCTGCTTTGAACGAATTTCAAAGGTTATACAGAGCAACATTGATGGAAAATTGTGAGTTGGATTATTTTAAATACGGGAATTATCCTGACCAAGCCCTGTTCGAAATGATTGGCGAAATACGGAGAACAGGTAAGCTACTCAACTCTCCATACGAATAATAATATGAACACACTGACACCAAGAATGAAAGAGGCATGGGAAAGCTCATCGAGAACGGCTGATGGGTTTTATTCAACCACAACTCCTATGAGTGTTTATGCTAGAATCTGCTATGAAGAAGGATGCAAACTGGAAAACGAACTCGCCGCCGTTACCGCACAGCGCGACATGCTGGCGGAGGCTTTGGGAAGACTAGAAAAAACAGCAGGTTTGCCAGCATTGCAGGATGACCCAGCAAGAGTTCAAGCACGACAAGCCCTCCAATCCCTAACCCCGAAGGAAGAACCATGACCCTAGAACAACAAAGAATTGCCATCGCGGAAGAATCCGGCAGAGAATAACGAAATCACCATATTGCACGGAGGAGTTCCGGTAGATATCGGAAGTATTTGGGAAAATCGAGAAAAATATAATAAAAAAATTTTTTTCAATGGGGGGGAATTTCGATTTTTTATAGAAAAAAAATAAAAATTTATATGTCATATTTTTTCAAATGGTAATTTTTATATTTTTTATAAAAATAATTTTAGCCATGGCACCCCACCCCATACCCCCCCATCCCTAGTTTTTAAAGCAAATCGAAGTAGCCCCCCCCTAACAGTTAGATATGGCATATCTAACAGAAAGCATTTATATATCATTTGCATATCTAACAGATCATATATCATGACACAAAAAAAGCCCCTTGGCATACCTTCAAGAGATATGCCAAGGGGCGAGGGGATCAGGCGAAGTCGGCAAGGAACTCTTTCAGGGTGCTGCCGTTGACCGTGACAGTCTCACCGTCATAACAATCAACTTGTGCGTAGAACGTGAAGGCTCCCCGCTTGCGGGACATGTAAACGGTTTCGGAATCTTGCGCGTTCCAACGAAACCCCTTCTTTTCAAGGACGGTGACAACGGCAACGAATTGTGGTAATGTGGTGGTATTCATGGTAGTAGCATCTTACCCTAGTTTTTATAGGGTGATGATCTCCGCATCCTTCAGAGTGGCGGCGAACGCTTGCGCTTCCTCCAAGGTAGCGTAGCGGGAGAAGCCGAAGGCATCGCAAACCTTGAACTTCTTTGCGTCCTCCTTGGCGCGATAGGCATCGAAGGCTGCGGCTTCTGCGCGTTGTGCTTCCTCCGATGGAGTGCAGCGTCCGGTGAAGTCATACTCAGGTGTCAGGTATCTCATGGTAGTAGCATCTTACCCTAGTTTTTATTCTCCACAGGCTTTCAGGAAAGTGTCAATCAGTCGCAACCATGCAACATCATCTCGTCCTCATTCATCACTTCATCCTCACTCTCAACATCACGAACAGCGAGGGCAAACGCTTGTGCGTAATCCATTCCATCCCCTAGTCCACGGTGGATGAAGTTTTCGCCGGAGAAATTCCAATGCCCGATCTCAACTCGAACCTTGGCGAACCTTGCACAAGCCCAATGAGGTTGGACATCCTTGGAGATGACAGTGAAGGTTTCTTTGTAGCGTGGGGAATAATAGGTGGTGGTCATGGTGGTGTTGATGGTGTTGGTCACAAGGGCATCTTACCCTAGTTTTTAAACGCTAGGACGTTGAGCGTGTCGGATGCGCTCCCCCCGTTTTGATCATGCTTCGTAAGCCATCCACGTTCCCGCGTCATATGGCTCCGCATACAGCCCCAAGGACTTCAGGGCTTTCTGGACTTCAGGATGCACCTGCTCGTCGTGGTAGCAGTCGAAGAAGGGCATTCCATCCGTGTGAAGATTCCCTTCTTGGCGAAACCAGATGCCGCCTTCCTCCCCATCCCATTCGGTGGTGGATACGGCTTTGATCTTGGGGAACAACTCATTCAGCTTGGCGATTTTGTTTTTCATGGTGAGGCTATCTTAGGCTAGTTTTTAAAAGGGGGATCGAACCCCTTTCGCTTATCAGATCAGGCTGAAGACCAGCAACCAGCTTGGACTACCGTCCGGGCCGTGACCGTCAGACTCCACACGCTTACCCGTAGGAGTCTTGCAAACTCCATCCATTCCCCACCGTTCCAAGGAGGACATCGATGGGGCTTTGAATGCGCTTGTGATACGCACCTGAAGCGGTTCGGGATGCGCTGGCGAGTGAACAAGGCAACGGCTGTCCTTGCCCTCGATGAAGGAGACGGGCAAGCCCTTGGCAAGTGTGGAACCGTCTTTGAGTAGGATGTCTTTTTGTGTTTTCATGGTAGTAGGATTCTAGGCTAGTTTTTAACCCTCGTTGTTATAGGTGGTTGCGTGAGACTTCTTTGTAAAGGCGCGGTATCCGCCACCCACCCGCACAAGGTAACGGTAGTTTGGGTGAGGATTGTCCTTGGCGTTATTGTCAAACGTGGTGATACCGTTCTCAATGGAAAGGTCAGCATCCATGTCAATCTCATAGGATTGAATGAACACGTTCGGGAACTCTTCGGATTTGTATCGGGTGATCATGGTGAGGCTATTTTGTGCTAGTTTTTATTCGCGTTTTCCCAGAGGGTTTTGATTTCCCATTTGTCCCATATGATTTGATCTTCATCGGTGACATCGTTCCCCACGTAGAGAACGGTTTTCCCAAGCTTTGCGGGACGGGTTCCGGTTCCGGGTCGTCCATACAAGCCAGAGGTTTCCCCACAGTAAAGCGTATGGGTTGCGCCTTGTGCCTTTGACCAGTCACAAGGTGCGCCCCCATAGACTTCATGGGTCTTGCCATAACTCTTTTCACGGACTCCCGTGATGGAGGTTTTACGGGCGCGGAGGATGTCTTCCAATGGGTAGTTGCTCATGGTGCAATCAGTCTAGGCTAGTTTTTATCAGGCGTATTCTGCTCCGATCAATTCGTTACCCCAGCGAACGGGGCGACGAGCGAAATTTGAGATGGCAATTGCCTCATCCCTTGTGATGGCATAGGCAAGGACTTGTCCGCTGGCGGTGAATAACATATCGTTCATGGTGCAATCAGTCTAGGCTAGTTTTTAAAACCACAGATAAAGGAAAAACAGGAGAAGGGCGAAAGGCCACAAGCCATAGGCAAGCAAGCCGACAATGGCGAGGATAAAAATGAGTTCTTTCATGTTAGTTTTTAAATGGTTTGCCCCTCCCCGGAACCACCCGGAGAGGGGACTTTTACCATGTTACCCCACGAAAGAGAAACCCGCTTGGGCGATTGCGCCCCGAACCATGCCTTGTTGCTTTGAAGTTGTGACGCTGTAGCGGTCAGGATTGACCCAGAAACCGCCTTCCACACGCTTGGCAAGGGGGAAGTGGTAGCCATAGCTGTAAAGGGTGTCCCCTTCGATGAACATGCTCTTCAGGCTATTCTTGCCCTTGGTTGCGCCGGATACGAATGCTTTAACGATTTGTTTGTTGGTCATGGTGGTGTGTGTTGTTGGTGTTGGTTACGAGATCAGTCTAGGCTAGTTTTTATCCAACCGTTACCGTTGTCCCAAAGGGAAGGTGCGCGGTGAATGGAAAGACCTTGGCAATGTCCACCTTGCCATCGCTGGAAAGGGTGAACTTGGAATGGCGGGTGTTTCCGACAGTGATGGAGACGAGTATCAGTTTCATGGTGAGGCTATTTTGGTTTAGTTTTTATGCGATGGAGTCGATGAATGCCTTGGCTTCCGTGGTTGTCAAGGTGTGTCCGATCTTCCGCATGTCAGGGGAATAGATGTCAAATCCATCCCCGATCATGCCCGACTTAATGATTGTATGTGTTTTGTATTTCATGGTGCAGCTATCTTACGCTAGTTTTTAAGGGGATTGAACCCTTAGGTTTGTTTGATTAACGGCCATTCAAAACCATCTTAATGGCTTTCACGGTGTCGGGCTTCCACCCGTAGCAACGGGCATCCGTCTCCAGATTCATGGCGACTCCGAAAGGCATCCCCTTTCCTTGTTGACCAAAGGTGAAGTTCTCCACCGCGATACGTTTGGCCTTTGGATACTTGGCCATTGCTTTCTCGACTGCTTGTGTGTGTTCGTTCATGGTAATGTGATGTTAGTCTAGTTTTTAAGCAAGGCGGGACAACCAGACTTCGCTCGCCTTTGGCAATCCCCTCTCAGCAATCGCACCGTCCCGCATGACTTCCTTTGTCATGGCTTTTCTTGCGCTTTGAAGGGCTTTGATTTGAGCCAAGGAAGGGGCGCGATAGCTTGGGAAAACCGCTTGAATCGCCTTCTCTTCCGCTTGCAAGTTGCGGTGATTCTCTTCCGCGCTCTTGAAGGAATCAACATAGGGCTTAAATGTAAGTAAACGCTTACCTTTCACCTTTTCCCCGTCCTTAAAGAGATTGTAGCATCCTACGCCAAGGGGAACGATGTTCGCTTCACGGGCGGGGACGATCTTTTCGATTTCAGGTATTATATCAGATATATGTTTCATGGTAGTAGCAGTTTACGCTAGTTTTTAAAAGGGGGATTGAACCCCTTTCGGGGTTGGTTTAATATCCGGCAAACTTGAATTTCACCTCTCCGAACATATCGTCTTCGAAGTAAAACCAGCCACCCTTAAAGGTTATTTCCTGATGCTCCCAAAGGATAGGGAAATCGGTGGATACCTCATCGAAAAGGATGAAATGGGGAGGAGTTCCAAACTCATCGGCGGGGTGATATTCAAATTGTCCCAGAACGATGTTGCCATCGACATAGGTTTCAACTGCGATGGGGGCGGTGCTTGTTAGTTGTATTTTCATAACGAGACGATCTTACTCTAGTTTTTATCCAATCAGGATGAACAGGATGATGGGGGTGAACGCGAACAGGAAGAACGCAGCGAGGGTGTCAAGGATGAGTTGTTTCATGGTGCAGCTATCTTAATCTAGTTTTTAAGAGAAGAGTCTGTCCACATGGCGAACAATCCAAGGCTGGTTTCTGTCCTTCTCGATGGCAGCAAAGATTTCCTTGCCCTTGTGCATCACCCGGACAGTCCCGGCTTGCCAGTCCTTTTCCACGGGCAGTCCCGCGCTTTCCAGAGCTTTTACCATTGCTTTAACGTGTTCTTTTGTAAGTAATTTGGTCATGGTTAAATCTTAGTCTAGTTTTTATTCCTCTTCTTCCTCTTCTTCCTCGTCCTCTTCTTCTTCCTCGATGAATCCTTCGCGCTCGCAAAGGTCTTGAACATCGGCTTCCGACATGTAGGAGCAGAAGGCACTGATCACGGTATCCTTATCAAGAATACCCTCTTCGATCATTTCAAGCAGTTGGTTTGTGTATTGTCTGGTCATGGTGTTATCTTAATCTAGTTTTTAAACGATCACATATTCCCCGCGCTCCAATAGAACCCCCACAGGATCATCCTTTCGCTCATGGATAAAAATCAATCCTTTTTCCTTCCAATCGGGTTGATTGGTGGCATGGGAGAATCCATAGGTCTTGCGAACATCAAGAACAATATCAGTTCCCAACAGCTTGTAATTATGTAGTGGCTTTGCTTTCATGGTGAGGCTATCTTACGCTAGTTTTTATCGCTTCAAATTCATTTGAATATTTTCGCTCATCCGCATTCACCCTTGCCATTTCAGCAAGGACAAAATCCTCGACAAGTTGCGTTTGCTCTCCCGTGATAATGCCTTGTTTGTAAAGGTTGTATGCAAGGAACTCAAAGGTCGTGGTGAGCTTTCCAACAAGATATGGGTAACAGATAGGTGCTTCGTTCATAGTGACAATATCTTAGGCTAGTTTTTAAATGGTATCACAACCCGCCTTCGGTTATGTTCAGATGTTGAATAGGTTGAGGATCTCAACTTTCATGTTTTCCAGATACGCATCCATGTGTTCCGCATCGTATTCCATGGAGACTTCCATCTCAAAGTAATTGGAGATTTCATTTTGATATTGCAGAATGATATCTGCGATTTTTTCTTTCATGCTGTCAGTGTTTTGTGGCGTGTTCATGGTGACAATATCTTAGGCTAGTTTTTAAATGAATTGGGCTACTACTGTGGAGCTTCCTACCAATTCTTCCTTGAAAAAGCAGTCATTTCTATCAGAATTCCATCCACTGAAAAGGAACTTTCGCCCCTCGTAGGTGAGAACTTTCTTACTAATTTTCTTTACATCATCCCATCCGTTAGGGACTTCGATATAAAGCCATCCACGCCCATCGGTGGAAACACGGTAATCTGCTTTGATTTCTTTCGGGTTAATGGTGATGTTGGACATGGCTAAATCTTAATCTAGTTTTTAAATGGTGGAGCGTGTAGGAATCGAACCTACATTGGAGGTGTAGAAAACCTCAGTCCTATCCGTTGAACGAACGCTCCGATTTTGTGTTAGTTTTTAAGAGTGGTGCGCCCGAATGGATTTGAACCATTGACCCGCCGATTATGAGTCGGATGCTCTAACCACTGAGCTACAAGCGCATTTTGTTCCACGTGGAACATTGAAAGGTGCTTCGGAAGGGACTTGAACCCTTACGCCATTACTGGCAACGGATTTTAAGTCCGTAGTGTCTGCCATTCCACCACCAAAGCATGAGACTTTATTTAACGATTCCGTTGTGATAGTCAATCATGTCTTGGATATCGGATTCGGTCATTGTTTCGTTCATGGTGCTATTTTGGTTTAGTTTTTATCAGTGTCCCATAGCAACCTTGAATCCATATTGGTAATATCCACCAGTATCCAATTCGGAAATAATTACGTCTTTCGTCCACACACCGTTCCATTCCATGTGATAGACTTGTCCTAACGTCATTATTCTAAATTTTGTCGTTATCATAGCTTTATTCTGCGCTAGTTTTTATCGTGTTCCTTTTGCGATTTCAGCATGATGATCGGCTTGATACTTTCCGGCGCATATTGTGATTGTGCCTTGAAAAATCCCACCCAATCCCCGAATTTGTCGATCAGCTTTTGCTTTTGCTCGTCGGTGATGAAGTCGCCTTTCATATACATTCCCGCTTTTGAATTGTCCTTGTTTCGCATGATTCCGCTTTCATGATATCGAAATCCGATATTGCAAGCGAAGGAAATAAAGTCTTATTCCGTTGGTTTTCTTTTCATGTCAAAATCTTACGCTAGTTTTTAAAACCAATTGCCTCCATCCTTTCGTATTCCCCTATCCCAAAATCTTAGCCAAGGCTAAGTTTCTTAGTCCTAACATACTTTCTTAGCAGGGACTTAGATTGTTTTTCATGGCTAAGAAACTTAGCCTGTACTAAGTTTTTTAGTCTTGACTAATAACTATCCCTATCAGTCTTTAATCCTTAATTGTTCTACCTTGATTCCCATCTTATCAGCAATTTCTTGCAATGTCATTTCAACCACTTTTGGGCGTTTGTCAAATAAAACTCCATAGGAGTTTTCCCGATAGATTTCATTGCCCCTTGAATCGTATTCACTTTTACTCCAATAACCAGTGGAGTCTTCCCGATAGATTTCATTGCCCCTTGAATCGTATTCACTTTTACCCCAATAACCAGTGGAGTCTTCCCAATAGATTGTATTGCCATTGGTATCCCGTTCTCTTTTGCTCCAAGAACCAGTGGAGGTTTCATAATAGATTGTATTGCCATTCTTATCTTTGATGACGAATGGAAATGTTGTTACTTTTAATTGTTTGGCGATTGTCATAGTGCTATTCTGCTTTAGTTTTTAAGAGAGAAATCCGATCCCCATCAATCCATATAAACCCCAGCCTTGGAAAGTTAGTCTCCTCAAAGTTGCCACCATTCCACCAGTGTTTCCTCGGGAATTTCCATCCTTTTCGCAGCATTGGCCATGCGTTTGCATTCCCTGTATTGCTGGGGAGTCATCATGGAATCATCGAATTCCTCCCGCCCATTGCTTACATCGGATGCAAAGCAGAAAAGGATATCTTTCCCATCGGGTTCCTTATTGTTTTGTGTATTGTAAATACTAGCGAAGTAATCGAAGGATACGCTGTTTCTTCCCTTGGAAACCCTCACCTTGTAATGGTTATGTATTCCCATTGACCACGTTGGTTGCTTGGTATTGGAAAGGGTTGTCTTGATTGTGATTCCGTTGATTGTGTCTTGCATGTTCTTATTATCGTTTAGTTTTTAAACCAATCCCACAAGTCCTTCGGATTCCTTAATATCCTTGAAGTCTTGAAGGTGTTTTTCTTTGAATTCATGAAATACTTGGAATGATTCTGCTTGTTCTTTTGAATACACTCCCCCTTTGGAAACACGCAAACCGCTTTCCTCATGGATGATGCTTGCGTGTCTTCCCCAAGATAGGGTTTCAGTTTTCAATTTGAATCCGATTTTCTTTAATTCTTTTCTTAATTGATTTAATGTCATGGTGCTATTCTGCTTTAGTTTTTAATACTTCCTCTCCACCTTGGGGCAAATCTTCCGCAGGGCGGTTTCAATATGGGAATCGTTCATATACTCATAAAGCTCATTGATAAAATTGTATTGCTTTGTGGAAAATAGGATATCCCACACGAATCTCTTTTGCAGGTCTTTCACCCTATCGGCACGGGGAAATTGTCCTTGTTCATAAAGGGATTTGATATGTTCTATTCCCCCGCATCTTTCCGCTTCCGTATTGATAATGGTTTCCAGCTTTTGGTAATCCTCCCGTTTGATCTTCATGGCTTTATTATCCTCTAGTTTTTAACCTTCGTAAAGTTCCTTGCCTTTTTCAATGATCGCTTTCATTCCGCTTGGGGAAAGATTGTAATCCCCTGCCATCTTTTCAATTGTCAGATAATTATTAACCCAATCCAGATACGTTTTGATTGTCCATGCATCCAAAGCTTGTTTTGCTTGTGTTTCGGTCATGTCCAAATCTTAATCTAGTTTTTAAAGGAATGGATTGGGAATCATTTCCCGTATCATCTCACAGTGTTCTAACCTTGCTGCTGACGCTGCTGACCGTGCTGTTGACCATGCTGCTGACTCTGCTGACCATGCTGCTGACGCTGCTGCTGACGCTGCTGACTCTGCTGACCATGCTGCTGACCATGCTGCTGACGCTGCTGCTGACGCTGCTGCTGACGCTGCTGCTGACGCTGCTGACCGTGTTTCTTCGCAAGGGTTTTCAATCCATGCCCTTGCAGCTTCAATTGCAAGTTTTGGGCGATTTTCCCCTTTAGGTATATTGACAAGACATTTTTCCGCAAATGCTATGGACAATCTCACTGATTGTTCCTTTTCAAGAGGTTTGCATTTTTCAAGCATCCAAAAAAGCCATTCTGGTTCCTCACAAGCATCCCAAACTTGGGACATGGTTTCGTGGCTTAGAGCAAATTCTCGCCCTTCCTCACACATCTCATTCGGGGAGTATTTGTTACAAAATTCAGTCGTGTTCATGGTGTTATTGTATTCTAGTTTTTATTGTTCAGTTTTTCCGCCATTGCTTGGGCTTCCTCCATCGTTTGGATGATCTTCCCATAGAAGTAATTGGAATAGGTGATTCTTCCGCGATCATTGATTTCCATGGAAGGCTTGTGAATCACTTCATAAGCTTCCTTGGGGGAGGGCATTGCGCCATGAAAGGAAACGTGTTTGGGTAATAGCAGATGGGCATATTCATCCTTGAGCTTCCATAAGGGATTTGATATCGCTTTGTAGGTCATGGCTAAATCTTAATCTAGTTTTTAACCCGTGTGATTTGCACCAGTTCAATCCCATAGGTATCCCCTTGCCATGATATGATGCTATTCCAGAACCAATCTTGGATTTCAAAAACATCCCCCCCCTTGCGATATTCCGTGATGATTTCCCCACAATCCTTGTAAGTGATCCTGTATTTGTTCATGGGGTAATTGTGGTTTAGTTTTTAAGCTTTTCTTTTCTCCAGATCAGATTCCCCGAATGTCGCCTGTCCCAGAAAGTCAAATTCCTCATCAGTGCATACGTTTTTAGCGGAGGCGCATTCGTTGAGCCTGTCAAACCCTGTCACAATACAAGTTCCCCAGCGAGGGGCGTTGAATTTGTCGCCTTTGCGAACGGGCTTTTGATCGTGGTATCGGAGTGTCTTCATGGCTCTATATTACGCTAGTTTTTAAAGAGGGCATGGGCATTCCCCATTCACCCAATCGCAAATTTCCTCAGATAATTCGTTAATCGCACTTTGGAGCGTTTCAATGTTCCTCCCCTTCCAATGCTCTCCCATACCATCAGGAACAGCGAGGATTTTGCGCTTGCCTGTCACAACATGGATAGGATAAAAGAACCATCGGCTCCCCATGTCACTTGAGCGATCCCAAGCTGCATCAATGCTTTTGAAATTCCTTCCTTCCGTAACCATTTCACCATCGATGGCAATACATTTGAGTTGAATCATGTCGTTATTATGGTTTAGTTTTTAAAAGTCTGATTCAGGGCAACAATCGGGATTATAGAAACTTTCCACCTCCTCCCCAATAGTTACCAATTGCAGATATTCCACATTTTCATCATGTTCATATGAGTCAAAAGCGTGTTTGGCATCTTTCAGAAATTGAAAAGATTGGTAAGTCTTATCACAATTTCCCCATTCAATCAGTAGTAAGTAAGGCATGGCTTTATTATTGTTTAGTTTTTAAAGGCAGCTTTCGGCATCTGCCAGAATTTCCTTGGCAACCTCTCGACAATTGGAATTCCGAAAGAGATATCCCACTCCCCACGTTGGATAAAGATAAGCTCCCCCCGTATAGCTATTATCCCCCGTTTGATATCCCCATTCCCCATTTTCCGTATTGATCCCAATTGTGATTTGCATGGATGGCGTATCCCCATCCTCAAATGCACGGGAATCCTCATCAATGTATTTCTTGCAATGTATGAGAAGCTTTGTAATTTCCTTGATCGTTGGTAGCTTGTGTTTCGTCATGTCCTTATTATGGTTTAGTTTTTAAGCTCTCACATAATAGTCATCCCCTTGATAGGAAACGATTGTGTAATCTTGTGCCAAGGCTTCCGCCGCAGCTTCCCAATCAATATGATTGTAAGGCCATGACGCATTTCTTTCAGTTACTCCCAAATCTTCCGCCAGTTCCCTTGCATAGTCCTCAAAATCATCGACGGGAATCATCGTTTCCCCACGGCTAAAATCGGAAATTTCGCTTTCCAGTTCCTCCAATTCCTCCAGTTCCCCTTTCTCGTCATCGGAGAAATTATCAATGGCATTTTGCAAGGTTTCCTCCAATTCATCCAATTCATCCTCCCATTCCCTGATTTCTTCCTCATCCTCTTCGGAGGGTTTCAAATCGCGGTGTTGATCCAATTCCGATTGGGCATCCGTAACGACATCCCGCAGGGCTTCCAGTTCTTCCTTGCGCTCTTTCAAGTCTCTTGTGTCAATTGTTTTCATCGTGCTTTTATTTTATTCTAGTTTTTAAAAGTGGTAGTCCGGGCGGGTGTCGATCCCGCAACCTCTCACTTATAAGGCAAGCGCTCTCACCGCTTTGAGCTACCGGACAATTTTTATTTAATTTTATAGGACTTTTTCAAATCTCGCAAATGTTATAAATGTCTTCAATTTCAAAGTGTAGAAGAATCAATTGCCTACGCATCTCCCCAAGTTCCTTTTTCACTTTCTTCATATGAATCTTGGATTCAAGAGAGATATTTCCTTTTTCTTTATTGGCAATGTCCTGAATCATCGTTGCCAATTGCTGTTTAATGCTCTCGTATTGGTGCATGATCAAATCTTAATCTAGTTTTTAAGTAGTCGGGCGGTGTATTTGTCAATTGCGGGTTTCAAATCGTAAATCAAATCTCTCAAATACAATGCAACTTCACTCTCCCCCGCTGAATGTCCCCTTTCATATGCCATATAGGACAAAACTGAAACAAATTCTTCGGGAATGCTTTTCAATAGAAGCTCAGATTCCGTGGTTTCCTCAATCACCAGATCATCGCAAAAATCCATTTCATTTTCAACCTGCTCTTTGGTTGGATATTGGCAAGTGTATTTATACTTTGCGCTTGTGCCGATATAAATTTTGTTCATGTTTGAAGTATCCTCTAGTTTTCACTCGCCCAAATATGTCCACCCCACAAATCCCAACCTTTGGAATAGCTCATCCTTGAAGATTGTTCGTGCTTCCTTTTCCGTCAAACGGATTTCCAGAGTATCCCCTTGGCATCCCTTGATTGCAGCGAACAAATCCGCGCTTCTCTCAAACCGATACAGACCTGCTTTGTGTTTCATGTTTGAAGTATCCTCTAGTTTTTAATAAGACATGATTCGGTAGAAATCATCATTCTTGTCCACCCCAGCACCCGTTTCAGCAAAAGCAATCGACAATCCTTTTATGAACCAATCGGCTTGCTCTTTCGTCAGACCATAGGCGGAATCCCTACCGTTCATTCTCACAGTGAAATACCCATTTTTGTCCTCTTTGAGTTCAATGCGGTGTGTCATGGGCTGATTATGGTTTAGTTTTTAAATTCTGATACTCCCGCCCATTCCAGAAGTTGGACATCCCCTGAATTGATATGCTCTTTCAGGGATTCCAGTTCCGCGATTTCCTCATAACTGATACGTTCCGCTTCAATCTCCCCGCGAAGGTATTCCAATCGTTTTTGAATTTCGTTCATGGCTTAATTATCGTTTAGTTTTTAAGAGATTTTGGCAACCATCTCCACCCCATTCAAAGGGCGAGCGAAGAAAGCTTCGTTCCTATCGCTATTCCATCCCGTGTAAGCGAATTTCCTCCCCTCAAACGTGAGAACCTTTTTCACAAGCTTCTTCACATCATCCCATCCTTCGGGACAATCCACTGTCAGGAATTCCCTCCCCACATCTTCCCGGATGCTATGTCTCACTGTCACTTCCTTGGGATCAATTGTTGCTTTCATGTCCGTATTGTGGTCTAGTTTTTAACCTCTTGATTTTCCTCATTATCCCAAACCATGAAATCAATCCGGTTCAAATCTTTCCTTGGCTTGCGATTCGTGAAACGTTCATTAGAATCAGACAAACGAACAATCGTGAATTTGTAAAGATTTGAAAGAGGATTTTTCATACCTTTTGCGGGCGGGGCTTGCCAATGGATATAATACATGTTCATGTGCTGATTATGGTCTAGTTTTTAAAAGTCGTCCCCTTCCCTTGCAAACCCTACTCACCAGCGGGAGGAAGGGGACTATCCGACGAGAATTTATAGGGCGATCTTGGCTTGGAATGCGCCATTGACTCGCGGTTGGATATACGATCCACTCTTGGAATGCCTCACCTTTGCGTCAGGATGCTCCTGTAGGGCGTTTGTCGCGGCAAAGAACCTTTCCCGCTTGGCTTTCTCTTCCGCCGCCTTGTTGCGCTCCTGAAAGAGCAATTCAACCCGTTCCGCCTTGCGATGGGCGCGATCCTTTTCCGCGAAGATCATTTTCAGCTTCTCCGAACGTGTGAACACGTTGCCCCTTGATGCTGCTCGGAAGATCGTTGGTGCTGAGTTCTTGCTTCCCATCCAGTTGCTTTTAAGTGTCGTTGTCATTGTGGTATCAGTGTAGGCTAGTTTTTATGCTTCCAGATTCAGGAGAGTCATACGGATTTCAATGGATACCCGCAAATCCCTGTCAATCTCGGAGAATTTCTTAGTGTAGAAAAACAAATCTTCCATGAAAATCTTGCGATTGTCAGAGGTTGTTTCGTGAAGATTTGCCTGAAGCTTGTCGCGCTCTTCGTAGAGACGGTTGATCTTATCTTCGTGGTATGCGATGTGTTCTTGCTTGGTCATGGTGTTATTGTGTTCTAGTTTTTATGCGTCTTGAAAGTTCTCCAATGCTCGGCAAAGTTTCCGCTTGTCGGCATGATCCATTTGCATTTCACTGGCAATGAACATAATATCACCATCCTTTAGGTTTTGGATGAAATCCAGCAGGGCATCCCGCTCATCTTCCGTTAGCTTGTTGAGTTTGTCTTAGTAGTAGGACATGGCTTTATTATCGTTTAGTTTTTATTTTTTCCAAAGAATTTAGAAAATCTTCCGCCGCCCATTTGAAATCGAGTGCGAGTGTATTATTTAAAATCGCTTCTCGTAGCCAGAAGGCTAATTTTTCAGCATTGTTCAAAAATTCATCGTCCATGGGTTCAGTATCGTTTAGTTTTTAATATCCGTTCTCCAATGCCCAATCCTCAATCTGAGAAAGAACCTTATTGGAAATCTTCTCTTCCCCCCCATTATCTTTCTCAAGGAATCCCATGTCCAGAGCAAGACCAAGGGAAGATGCTCCCCCCGTATTGCTCTCAATGTCACAATATGATCGTTGATCCCCTCCCTCCTCAAAGAGTTCCAAGGTGACGGTATATTTTCCAAATGTCTTGGTAATGGTTTCGTTTCTCATGGCTTTATTATCGTTTAGTTTTTAAGCGAAGTTGGTTTCGTATTCCGAATGGATTTCCCCGTTTTTGAAAATATAAATATATTTCACTTCCTTGTGGAAACCTTTCTTTTCCGCGAAGCTGTCCCAATAATCACAGTCAATTATATGTTCCTTGACCCATGCTTTGGCTTCCTTGATTGTCAGGTGTTCCATGGGAGTTCCGATATGGTATTTCTCCCCATCAATCTCTTCAATACCTACGGTTTCAATTGTCATGGCGTAATTATGGTTTAGTTTTTATTCAGCAGTCCATCCCGAATCGCTTGCGTGGTTTCCTTGTTCCACCCATACAAACGGGCATCCATGTCCAGATTCATCAGGGCATTGGGAATGTTTCCGCTATAGTGCGCGGTTCCCAGAAAGTTCCACACAGCGGTTTCGTTCACCCTTGCGCGATTGGCAAGCTTTTCAATCTCTTCCCTCGGTATCTTGTTCATGGTCGCAATATTAATTTAGTTTTTAAGATTTCCAGTTCCTTTCGAATCTCTGCGATCTTTACCCGATTTTTAATAAAGTTATCCACGATATACATGGGAACTTTACTTTTAATTAAAACCTGAGAGGTTTCATCCATTGACAACATCCCCGCAAGTTTGATTTCCAATCGATCAATCTTTTCCGATAGTGTTTCTCTTTTGAATATGTTCATATGTGTATTATGGTTTAGTTTTTAAGATTCTATCTCTCTTCATGTTCAAAGGGAGGAGACACGTAAAAATTATCATACCAGAGAGAATAATTTTCGTGATAAACGGGACTGAGAGGATTGTTGGACAACCTAAATTCCATGTCGCTTTTTGCAGAGATCATTAAAGCGCACAAACCACTATCGTTTTTAGACTCCCACGCTCTTATCATGGATTTGATTTTACTTTCCAGAACACAAATCCTTTCGTGTTGTGCGGATGAATATTGTCCATACCTATTCAATTTCCTTTTCATGATAGGATTGTGTGCTAGTTTTTAAAGGACTTCAATTCCCCGCGCCATCAGATATCCCGTCATAACACCTTGGATATATGATTGCGTTTGCTGGTATGTCCCATAATCATCGGGAACATAATATTCCGATATCATATCACAATAGAAATATCTATCATCACAACGAAAATTGTCAGTGGAGAATCCCGCACCCCAATTATAATTGAGGAATCGTTCAATCAATTCTTGCCGATATGGTTCCATGTCTTCTTCAAACGCATGGTCGTATTTGATATATATAATTTCTTTTTGCATATCATACATCGTGTGAGAAATCAATTGCAATATCCCATAGAACGTGATCGGAATCATCCAACCATTCCTCATGTCCCAGCGCATCTGCACAACATTGTGCTGCTTCCGTCCAATTGGAAAAGTCTTGCATATTAATGGCGAACCATTTTTCAATTTGTTTTTCCTCTGTCATGTCGTAATTGTGTTCTATTTTTTATGCGCCACCGGAGCATCCCCACAATCGTTCTCTTGAACGTAGCAAGCTCCCACATCCTGAAAAACATCCAGAAATTTCTGGATCAGTTCCACGCTATTCCCCCACATTCCAAGAGAGAAAATGATTCCCCGCTTGCCAAGTTCCCCGTGGCATTCCTCAAAATCTTCCGTGTCCATATGGACAAACATTTGCCGTTCGTCAACCCCATCCTTGAAACGGAAGATATAGAAATTCCAGTGAGGATCATATTCAGGCTTTACAAATACATTGGAATTGCTTACAAATGTATTTGTAGCTTCTCCTTGAATAGTTCTGATTACATCAAGCACCCTCTTACCAATCTCCCGAACATCAATGTTGTCGGTAACTACATATCCTTTAGTGTCGCATCCCATGGTTGTATTATGGTTTAGTTTTTAAAAGCAATAATCTTATTCCAAGATTCTCCCACCTTGTGATTCCATTTCCATGCCAACTTATCAACCCGACGATTCCAGTATTTCCACCTACGGAAATTCCCACGTATCAGGCGATTTTCATTTTTGATTGCTTGGGATAACTTTTCTCTCGTAGTCATGGCTTGTTAGCGATAAGAGATTCGAGAGCTACCACCTGCTCGTGGACTTCGCATGTTGCCAAATTGTAGTCTGGTTTTGTGCCGTGCTCGTATCCGCCGTTATAGAGGCAGACGAGCGACATACACTCTCCATTCGCGTGTCGGTTGCAGCGAGATTTCAAATCGCTAACAAGGCGGTGGAGGACAACAGCCTCCCGTTGAGTCTCAGGTGTATTCATAGATTTTCGGCGGGAGGCTGTGCCTCACCTTGGTCGATATTGGTTTAGTTTTTAAATAGAAATTCCTGCTCATTGTCGATGGATTCCTTACACTCTTCCATGTCATCAAACTTGAGAAAACGTTCTTGCGTATCGGAATAATACTCAAACATTCCAGAGGGGAATAGAATAGTGATACCTTTGCCGTTGTGTTCAATGTAATCAGTCATGGCTTTATTATCGTTTAGTTTTTAAGATCACCGATCAGTCCTTGCGCTTGCCCAGACCTTGACAATCTCTCCACTTTTCAACTTAACTTCCACGCTGTTAATGGTTGCCGAATCCTCAATGACTTTCTCAATATCCTTGGAAAATTGATAGGATGGGCAAGATGAATATCCGATTTGCCATTGTTCATCCAATTCTTGGCATTCCTCTCGCTCAATTTCCTCCCCATCCCTTGTCCCTTCGGAGATACGCCATTCCGCCACAATATCCATGGGAATGCTATAATCACCTTGGCATCGCATGAACAAAGGATAGGCATAACCTCCCCGCACATCACATCCCGTATGGGCATAGCATACCATGATAGCTTCGTCATCGTAAATCCAATCCCGCTTCACATTATCAAAATGGGAATATACTTCCCATACATAGTCCTGAGATAAGTCATTCTCATTATTATATGTATTGTCCCTTGCAAGTTGTGTTAATCCCAACACTTCGGTTGCAAAGGTTTTCCCTGCTTCAAACCATGATAAATCGGAATTCTCTTCCAATGCCGCCCATGCTTCAAATTGCTCTTGGATATCGAAATCCACTTCACAAGTTTCAGCAAGGAAAAGAGCGGTTTCAATGGTTGCGGTAACATCGTTACCATATACATCGATCCTCACCATCGGTTGCTCTTCGGAGATTGGAGGCTTTTCATAATGCCTTCCGTAGTAGTCTCCACTATCCAACATGGACTTGCCTGTATTGAATCGGAATGCCTTGGCGATTGTCTCTTGGTTCTTGGTCATGTCGTAATTGTGTTCTAGTTTTTAATGCGTCTTGGTCTTGTCGGATTTGTCGGGCGCGGTTCATCCACATCATTGACATTGCGAAAGATGTTCCTGTATGCCGCCACAATCACCCCCATGGGCAATCCTGAAACTTCCGCCATCTTTTCCATGCTCACATCTTCCAGAATGTATCGGGCGGAACCAATGGCTTGCCAACGATCATCGTCAGTCATGTCCTCATAGGGCTTGATGTTTTCAATGTCCATGTCGTAATTATTGTTTAGTTTTTATGGGAGGAGATAGTAGCATTCCCCATCCTCATCCCTCCAGTATCCCCCGAACAGACTTTGATCCTTACACCATTCAAAGCGTATCATCATCCCCTTGCATTGCTTTTCCGTTCCCCGGAAATATTCGGGAAGATCAAGCATGTCCGTTCCCTTGTGCAGATGTTCCAGAGTGTGTTTAACGATCTTCATGATAGGAGTATGCTCTAGTTTTTATACCGCTTTAATCTCACCCTTACAGCACATGCAAGTGTATGTTTTACCCTCCATGATCCGATTCACAATCGTTTTGGATACAGTATGTTGACGGCATCCACAAGCGAAGAGATATTTCTTGACCTTGCGTGTCCTCTCAATGCCTGTAACATCGTAGCTATGGCATCGTGGCATGGTTTCCCCCGTAAGCACACGGCAAAAGTGACCCCATTCCCTCCCATGTGGCTTGGAATGGGGATAATGCTTGAACTGTAGGATGTGTGCCATTTCATGGGGGACCGTGCTGGACAAGAATTCGTCCATGTGCCTTTCAGCAAGAGCGAGATTGAATCGCATCTTGTGGCTTCTACGGAAAGCCTGTCCAGCGGTAGCACCCTTGAGAGAAAAATCAATCACACACTTGGGGAATTCGTAACCCTTAATTCGGGCAACTTCCGCAAATTGTTGGATTGTCTGGTGAATTCGGTTCTTGGTATCGGTCATGGTGGGATTATCTGCTAGTTTTTATACGCAGAGATAGACTCGCTTGCTTGATCCATCCTCATTGGAGTAGATTGTGATATATGGGAACATGCGAACACCATCCCTAACTTCACTCTTATCAAACATCAGATCATATTCCAGATCGGATAAGTCCTTGGGAAGCATATCTTCGTATTCCCATTCCACAGTATATAGATCATAGTCTTTCATAATATTAAAGGTTCCTGATTACCGTATATCAGGATCGGGCGGGAGCTTCCGCTATGCTTGGCTATGGAAACATATCAATCAATCACTTCTTCAGTGGAGAGAACGTTTTCCATCTTGATCGTGAAGCATTCAGGCTTTTCCTTTTCCCCCGTCAGTTTCTTGGCTTCCGATGGAGTGAGATATGTGGCAAAGATATCTTTTGATATCTCATTACCATTGGCAAAATATCGCACAACAGGAATCGAATCAGTTGGATACATGCGAAGATAATAATTGGTATTGCCTTCCTTTTCATATTTGATTAGGTAGGGAAAGTAGGCCCACTCCCCGAAAGGAAGGGATTGAACTTCCCCACGTTCGCCGGATTCGATCCCAGCCTTGACACTGGAAAGATTGGCGAAATCAAGACCAGAACGAATAATTGAAGTGGTGCGTTTTTCCAGAACAACATCCTTGAATGAGGCTGCTGGTTTTGGATTGCTTTTCCATGCCGCTCGCATGAATTGACCCTTTCCTTTGAAAAAGTTGGAAAGGATTTCGTTGGCAGTCAATGACTGAATGTTTGTAGTGATGTTCATGTTTGTAGTGTAGTCTAGTTTTTAATAAAAAATGTATCCCAGCCCAAGACTATCTTGTTGGAGATTTCTGAGAACGTTTTTCAATTCCTTTACACCCGTAGTATCATAGTCCTCTCCCATGTCCTTGGCATCAAGAACCATTTCAAAGAAACATTCCCCGATTGCTCCCATGAGATCGTCCTTACTATCGCACGTAATGGCGGTTGTTGTCTTCCCATACATTCCCCGTCCACTGTAATCTTCGTAAAGGGATAGGTCGTTTCCGTAATCAATAATCATTTCTGCGATGTCTTTGTTCATGTGCGTATTATGTTTTATTTTTTAAATAATATCAATGTGTGATTTTTCGCAATCCACTGTGATCATGGCAGAGAATTGATCGACATTATGATCAATCTCCACAATTCCATCCTTAAAGTCCTCCGCAAAAAATGTATAGAATTCCCGATTTTCAGCATTCATCAAATCGGAGATATTGTTGTGAGCATCCGCCACATCAGGATAGATATCAACCGGAACATACATTAGAACCGGAATCGCGTGGTATTGTTTTGTCATAGTATAAGTATCGTTTAGTTTTTAATCCAGATTCGGAACCCATAGATATGCTATCAATAAAGCAACACCCCATAGAAAGTTTCCTGATATCATCAGCCAACACATTGTAATGAAAATAATTCCAGTTATCATAATTAAAATTCCTCCCCTTCTTCGGTGTAGATATCCGCATCTTCATCCAGATAATCCATGATACATTCCTCACTTGTGAGATATGCGTATTCGTTCTCCAGAGTATCGCAGAACATCTTGGCGACTTGATCAAATGCCTTGCGAACAGTTCTCCCATCAAGCAGTTCCTTCCATACGCATTCCACGATGTCCTCGTCAAAGCATACACCCGTGAATCCGCACACACCGGGGAATTCCATGTCCTTGAAATGTTTGGGACGCGCATAGCCATTGTCGATCAGAACCCGCAGAAACCATGCCAGAGCGCGATTGCCTTCCAAGTCTTTAACGTAATAATTAGCAACTTTCACCTTCCAATTTTGGCAATAGCTACCAAAGGAATAGTCAACCAATCGCAGATTGCAAGCTTCACAGACTGCTTTCAGGGAATCCAGCATCTCTTGGGAAGTGAATTCCAAAAGACATTCATCGTTCTCCGCATCCCTGATCTTGTTGGTGATTACCCGTGCTTGCGCTTCGGGAGATAACTCCTTGTAGGAGTAGAGTTGTGTGGTGATTGTTGTCATGGTTTGATTGTGGTTTAGTTTTTAAAAGCGAATGCTTCAGGATACGAGTTCCATGCGGGATTCTTTTTCCGTAGGATTTCCAATTCTTCCAATGTCGGCTTGTTGTCCTGCTTTGCAATCCAATCAATGGCATGGTATCGTTCAGCGATTTTCCGTTGGGATTGGTAGAACATTTGTTGTTGCGTCTGCATGTTCAAATATTAATCTAGTTTTTATTCCTCCAACCCCAAAGCTTTCAACATGTCTTTTTTTGTTTTCAGTTTATTTGCGTATGATATATCAACATCACATCTAGTAGCTGTCATATCCTCCCAAACCTGAATTCCCCTTGAACGATTCGTCTTACCTTTGGTAATGAAAATACAATCGTGACAATGGGATACCCTATAATTGTTTTGCTCCGCAATTTCAATCACTGCTAGTATCTTTTTAGAGATATTTTTCATATCCAAATCTTAATCTAGTTTTTAAAAGTGGTCGGGCGTAATGCTATTCCCGTTCCTTCCGTCTCAGCATTTTTCCCGTCCGAGCGGGATTAATCGGAAGCTGTTTTTGACACTCAAGCCTCTACCAGAGCATGGGAAAATTCTTTCTCCGTGATATCAGCATCCCCATACTTTTCCATCCATTCCATGGCTTCTGATTCGCTTAGGGCGATGATATCAGAAGAACCTCCCCGCCCGTTGTTTCCAACTGGACATGAATATTTGCTCATGGCATTACCAGAACCATATAGAAAGTAATTCCCCTTCTTGGTTTTGTAAAGCGATTCAGTGTAATGATTGAAATCCGTTGAATAATAATTATTGGAATAATAATCAATTTCAGTTGCGGTTTCCGTGTTATAGACTTTTCCTTCGATTACTTTTTTCATATGTTTCTTTCTCGTTACGACCAAATCTTAATCTAGTTTTTAAAAGGTTGGGGCGGGAGGACTTGAACCTCCATCGCTGACTCGTCTGGCAGACAGTGGATATCATGTCTGTTGCGACCACATGCCGACATACCATTAGTCGCACACCCCAAATCTATCATCCAGCAGTAAGAACCAGATCACCCCGCTTGATAAGCTTCTCACGCTCCACGGGATTGACAAGAGCAGATACAAAGCTTCTCTTGTTCTCCATACCCAAGCCGAATTCAGCGGAGTATGCCTTACGTCCAAGGTCTTTGTTCGATCCACCAGTGCCATTGCCCCTAGTCCAGAATTCCGTCGCACCTTGGGCAAGGTAGAACATGTTCCCGCCGCGATTACCTGCACCATTCCATGCCAGAGAGACGATTTCCGTCATCTGATTCAGAGAACGGGTGGAAAGCTTCTCATCGCTCTTGGTCTTGTCTTCATGTTGTCAGTGTAGTCTAGTTTTTAAAGAGCATGTTAGTAAGCCCATTTAGCATCCCCAAGGATTTCTGTTGAGTCTTGCCACCAGTCATCCCATTGTTCGTTTGTAGCGACATTCCAATCAGGTATGCGCTCCACTGCACCTTTCGGAGTAAGACTGATTGGCAACCATTTCAAACGGTTGTTTGGATAGATTGCAATTTGTCCATTTGACAACTTCACAACATTCCCCTCCTTGTGTTCTTCAAGAAGTTCCACATCGCCAATGTCAATCATCCCAGCAGCTTGTCCTTCTGGAAGGAAATCAATGGTGAACCAGTAATGTCCAGTCATGGGGGCGCAACCTTTCCCCATATTCACCAACATAGGGACATCTGCAAGCTGACTTTTCTGCCAAACCTCGATACTACCCGTTAAACACTCCCACATTTGCACTTTATGAAGCGGAAGATTAACTTGTTCACCATTCGGCTCATAGTGATAGACACATTGAGGGGGAATCTTGTCGAAACAAGCAGCAAATCGATCTACCCAAACTTGAAAGCAGAACGGACGATTCCGCATTGCTCTGACACTGAGTAACCACGCAGGTTCAAAATCAGTCTCATTACCACCGAATGCATCGGCGCGAATATAGACTCTGGCTTTAGGTATATTAACGTTTCTCATAATTTTATCCTTCGATGCAATGCTCATCAAATTTCGCAATCGCCTCATCCAGATTGATGGGAAGGAAAGATGGCTTGCTGCCGTTCTTCATATCCGCAATGGGATTTGCCCATTGATCCGATTCTCTTCCCAAATACCAGTAAGCTTTCTTGTTCCTTGCGATGACCCTACCAGAGAATAGATTACCAGTAGGAATCCCATCCGTCTCCACAACGAATCGGGTGTTCTTTTCCTTGTCAATGTCCAGAGGAATGAACATGTAGTATTGTTTGGTCATGGCGTTATTGTGTTCTAGTTTTTATCCAGCAAATCCAGCACCCATTGAAGGCGGAATTGTGCGGGGAAACGATCAGAAATATATTGAAGATTGATAAGGATTGATTCTTCCGATTCATATCCATAGGTATCCACTCCCTTTCTATTATCTAAAGGCATCCACCCCCTCATTTGATCATACCAATTCAGATAGCGAAGTTCAGCAGCAATCTCTCCCCTGTGTGGTTTCAGGATTTCAATAGCTTTGGGGAGTGTCATGTCCTTCAAACCATAAAAATTTGAAAATACCCGTCTAAGAATTTCATAGCGATGCTCTCGCTTCCTTTGGATTCTGTTGATTGTTGTTCTCTTCATGGCTCAAGTATCGTCTAGTTTTTAACCCCTTTGGGTAATCTTACCATCCGCATCCCAAGCTTCCACTCTCCGATAGCTAAGACTTGCCTCAATAGCATCCATCGTTTGTTCCACATAATGGGAAAGCTTGCAGGTTTCCAGATAGTTCCATCTTTTGGTGAGTTCTTCATCTGTCCACTCCTCAAATTTATCTACGAAATCTTCCATGGGTTGATTATAATTTAGTTTTTATCCAAACTTCGCGCCACATAATCCTCAATCCCATCGCTTGGATCGTCCACGCATACCAGAGAATTGTTCAGCATTGCCTTGATCTGATTCATGTTCAGGGCTTGCATATCATCCTCTACTCCCAACCACCCTTCAACATATTCTCGAACTTGTTTGATTGTAAATGTTTTATTCGGCATGAGAACAGTGTGTGCTATTTTTTAATTCACATATCGTAATAGATAGTGTCGTTCGCATCACCAAACAACCTCTCCATCAAACGGTTCTTCCATAGCCTGTCCGTTTCGTTTCCAACCTCTCTCACTACGTTTCCAATGATATCCCTAAACGATGGATACTCTTCGTAATGCCCGATATAATCAGAATAACAACCATCCCAATAGATATCAATTTTCAATCCTTTTTTAAGTTGTCTTTCCTTAACCGTGAAACCAAGTTCTTCCAATTGTTCTTTTGTCAATGCTTTCATATTATTTTGATTGAGGAATCATCATATTGTGAGATACTTCTTTAATATCGCCATCGTGTTCAACATAAAGAGTTGAAGCATCGGGATTACAATCCTGCATAAATAGACATGCTTCGGTTATTTCAACAACTCCTAGATTCCTATGTGTTGCTTTACCCAACTTAAAATCATTATCAAATTTAATTTCTTTCATATTATTTTTCGTGATATCCACTTGGGGAATGAATGCAACCATGACCGGATGCCGTATTTCCACACCACCTACACTTGTTCTTGCCACTACCATGCTTGTGCTTCTTCACGGGACTAAGTGTGCATCCTGCACCATAGCCTGTCTGTCCACAAAATTCACATTTCCTTTCATCATCAAAGTGTTCATGCTTTCCATAAGGGGAAGCGGGACATCCTAGACCATATGATGAGGACTGACAGTATCTACATTGGGACATGGTATTATTTAATCTCAAGAATTCTCTTGGCATTCAGTCCCCCGACCTTGTTCGTTGGGTGATCCTTGCGTGTTGGAAATCTATCATGGACTTCATAGAATGATATAAACGCCGCAATATCCTTATCATTGATATTTCTGCAAGTATCTAACATATGTTGTTCTCCGCTTGGTAGAATTACATTATGATAATACCAGAAATCATCATCATCTTCATCACGTTCAATTAAGATGGTGTATTCTCCGATTTTGTAAATATCAGTCATCATATTAATAATATTTTGAGATTAAAGGATGTTGTGTGACATTGACATTGAACTTGATTCGCTTATGCCATCCCCGAATGCGATCACCTTTGATGTTATGGAAATGCGACACCCTACCGTTCGTGGAGTCGATCACGTTGGAGAAGATGTTGGATGCACTCTTCATACTGGATTGGTAATCCTTGCCTAAAGATAGGTGATAATACATTTTCCAAATGATGGACTTAATCAGACTGATTGTTGGTTTCATACTTCGATTATACGCTAGTTTTTATGGAACTTGTAGTAGAGTCCTGCTTGGGTTGCGATCATCAGGAGAAATGCCGTGACGATCATCCAAGTCTCTACCACAAATTCATCGTCCTGATATTGCTCCCAATTATGAGGCTTGTAATTTTTCAGAATTTCCGATTTTATCAAAGGTATGATATTAATATCAATTGGATTATCCAACAAGATCGTCTGAAGATTCATCTTAACCAGTTCCTTATCAGTCCATCCAAACACATAAGACCAACCATCACCATAGCATAGAACCAGATCATTCTTCCTACCGTTCTTCCAATGTTGTTGGAATTTCTTGGCAGTATCAATGCTACCCAATTTGACCATGAGAACATTCACCCCCCTTTGATCATATAGATAGGTATTCATCTTATCCCAATCCCAATGGCTTAGGGGAACACCCCCCAACAATCGGGATGACTTGAATTTATCATGGTTCGGATAATCAAATAGTCCGTATTGTTGGATTTCATTGTCTGATAGCTTTTCATATCCACGCAATCCCTTTTGGGTTAGGATTGGATTTAACCACATGGCAGTTCCATTGACCGGATAATCACAAAATTCGGGATCATCAGATACCGTGGAATGATAATCATATCTATCTCCTGAATCATAATCGGGACGATACCCCAACTCTTTACGAATTCCATGTTGTCTCCCAATGTAATTAAAATATCCTTCCGTGATTTGCATACTACCGATTGTCGTATCTGCAACCCATGTGGGGGAATGTGTTTTTCTTCTTGTAACCAGTCTTGTATGTGTATGGGATTTACCCTTGGAATCGGTTGTGGTGTATGTCTCCGTCTCCGTCCATTCAGCCTTCCATTTAGGAGTGTGGACAACCGACATAATCCTACCGGATTCGGTATAAGTATCATGACTCAGGCTACATTGTGATATGCCAAAAACAGAGATGATCACAACCAGTGCCGCTCCCACGCTTGTTGCCGATTCCCACAATTCAATTGTGTGGAACTTTTGCCATGAGACAACCCCCGCGATCACGGGGATTATCATCAACAGGAATATCCAGTATCCGCTCATCACTCAACCCAATTGGAATTATCCTCACCAGTGGCAAAATTACCTTCGGTTTCCTTGGAAGTTACGATGATAATTTCAATTTCCTTTTTACCAAACCATTTCAGAATGGTTCCAGATGGTACGGTTCCAATCATATTATCCGCTTGTCGTTTGATATCAACCAATCGTGTTTGTGCCATTTGCCAATCCTTTCGTCCTGCAACCACGATGTTCTGGAGATTCTTCAGCGTTTCAATACCTTGGATACTTGGGACTGCTTCCGTCACCATACCTACAGTGACAAGTTGACCATCCCCGGCAGTATTACCCCCTCTTGCATCGGCATAACCCGTGATGATATTGGTAAGGGCTTCCACTTCCTTGTCCGATACGTTGGCAGCTTCCCGAATGGATTTTCGAGTGTTATCAAGGATATTCTTATTATCCGTTTGTGCTGCTTTTGCAAGATTCTCAAATCTTGTGTAAGAGTTGAAGCTTCCCAGAACGGAAACCAAAAGGATTACTCCAAGGAGGATGACACCTCCAAGAACCGACAGTGTTGTAATTAGCGTTTTGCTCATTGTGTTATTGTGTTCTAGTTTTTAAGAATGTAGTAAGGAAAGCGCATAATTGATTCCGGCATGGTTATGGACACTTATTGGGGGTCATAAGTTACTGTTCTCCGGAAATGATTCCCCACGTCAGGGACTTTTCAGCTTCGACCATGATCGGGCCGATCCACGTCCGGCGCGTCCGAGTCCATCCGTGATGGTAGTAGCTAACATCCGTGTGGTAGAAGTCCCGCCCGCTGGATGAGAAGCCGCAGCGTCCCCACCATTTGCCCAGCCACCATATTTTCAGGCACCAGCGGTGTTTCTTTTCCGCCGTGAGGCAGAGTCCGTTCCATTTTGTGATTCGTATCGTCATATCGTGATTTGTAGGTTGGTTGGTAATTCGGAAGAGCGAGAACAAGCCACGGCACACGACCGAGACTAGCTCTCCAGTTTCATTTCAAAGGCTTCTCATTGGCTCCCGGCGCGTGCGTTGTGACGTTAGCGAAGAAATACTCAGCGTCCTTGCCCAGCTGCTCGATGGCGTCCTCGGCGTTGTCGTCGCAGTGTCCCATGTCCTCCTCTTTTTCGTTTCCAGACGGATCGAGCGGGTAGGTGCTGAACACCCATTTTCCGGGCATTCCGTCAGTCCACCCTCCTCGAACGTATTTCCCGCCGGGGCGGATTCCAAGACCTAGACGTTTGGCTTCTTTCTGTATTCGAGCATTCATGGTCGGCGTGCCTCCACTTGATCGTTCGCCGTATGCTTCGTGTGAGCCGAGTAGATCAGCAGCGCCACGGGAGCGATGCCGAAATGCCACTCGCTGACATTCCCGCAGAGTCGGCACTTGTAGGTTCCAAGTCCGTCGCCATTGCTCGCCAGCCAGTAGGCTTGATCGTTGAGCATGTCGTGGCACTTCGGGCAGTAGGTCACGCATCCACAGTTCTGGATGATGTCGCGCTCTCTGCGTGTCCACCGCCAACGGCGAACCAGACGCTGGACCCAACTGCATGGGCCTTCCTGTTCTTCTCTGAGTTTTCTGTGATTCGGCATATTATTTCTCCGGTTGAGTCTTCCCCCGCCCATGCAGCGGGTCAGCTTGGTCGTTCGTCGGAAGAAAGGTCATCAGCCGCTTGCAGTTTTCGGCGTCCCGGAATCGGTCGTAGATCGCCCACCATTCGGGGTCGGTTTTACCCACGATCAGTGAGAGTTCGTTGCGGCGGTCGAGTAGTTCGTGATGCCAGATATCGCTTGGATCGTAGCCGAGATTCCACGCGACGTTTTTCTCTATCTGGATTTCCATGCGTTTGAGTTGCATCCGACGTTTCAAAATCAAAGACGACGAACAAGGCGTGAGAGAGCAACGGGCGGGGTGTTTTGATTTCGTAGTTTTCATGTAGTTATTGAGTCGGGGGCTTCGGCGGTGCGGCGTTGTCCGCCCGTGCCTCCACATTGGCGTTATGCAGAATGCCAGTCCCCCACTTGGTAGAGCTTCCATTTGCCGTCAGGTCACGCATTTTCGCGGTGGTTAGTGTTTTATTTATTAAAAAGGTGGAGCAAGTGGGTCTTACCCCCACTCTAGGCTGATCATGCCCACAATCTACTCAACATATCTGGCTTTCACCACGACTGGCTACTCGATGCGTCAGGAGGAAGGGTTTCGTCTTTCCTTCTTTCTTGCCTGATAAACTAATCCAGAGATACTTCAAGCGACTCTGCTGTGTGTCTAAGATTTTCCACACCGTTGCTCCATTGGAAAATTGTTAGTCAACGATACCTTCGTTGATTTCGTAGATATTGGAAGGCTTGCCACGGGTTCCGCTAGGTTTCTTCACCTTGCCTACCACGCTTGCCTTGCCCATCTTGATTAGGGTTTGAAGAAATCCGTTCACATACACGGTATCTACTCCCAGCTTCTCACTCAGTTCCTTTACTGTTGTTTTCATAATGTTATTGTATTCTAGTTTTTGTTTGATTTTCAGATAGAAATTTGTTGCTCCAATGTTTCGGAAGAATGCTCTATCTCCTTCGATTGATTCCGGTTCTTGGGTTGTCCAAATGAAAAGGTCTTCCTGATCATCGTCTTCCGGTGCTTGCTCAAATACGATCTTATATTGGTCTTCCCCAATGTCAACGATTTTTGCGTCCTCCCCAATGGAATCTTTCCAATAGGAGATTTCCAGAGGTTTGTTAAGCAGGGCTTGGGGATTGAATTGGGGGTGCATTACTTTAATTTTTGTTGAAAATGCTCAACCAATACCATTCGTGGTGCAACCTTAATTTTAACCATATCAACAACACTCATAATAGTAATTGGTATGAATGCACCTGCAATCACCAACGCCAAAGAGGTAGATATAGAAATTGCTGCTCCTTTGTTGCAATAACCATATTCAAAATTCCAAGCTTTAATACACGGTTTGATTAGAAACAGAGAACCAATAATCCAAATGATGCCGATGATTACCGTTATCATATTACCATAGAATGTCCAATTGAGAACTTCCTGACAGTAGAGAGGAGATTGTTCGCCAGTGAAGTCAACCAAAGATTGACCCGTCGATTGTAGCCATTGAAGGGCTTCGTTTATTTGTTGTTCGTTATTCATATTGATATTGTATTCTAGTTTTTAAACAATCACATCAACCAATTCCTGATTGAATTCTTCCCCCAAAGTTAGGATATGTCCCTCAAAAATGAATCGGGCATAATCACCATATTCTTTCATAAGGTCTTCAATGGAATTAGCTTCCACCCAAGTCTTCTTTGTGATACAATGATGATGTGATCCTGATTGCCAGCGGTCTTCCCAAATTACTGTGTATTTCATGTCTTTATTGTATTCTAGTTTTTAAATTCTACGCTTGTGATGTAATCGACATGTTCCTTATTCTCACACTTCACCACGATCATGGGATTTCCCTCATGTCTGATATTCTCCCCCACTTGAACACCCCACCCATATTTGTGATGAATGGTATTCATATCGGAAACGAAAAACCCAATCAGATCATTTGGATCAAGATTCGGGAGTTCCCATTCAAAGCTATGTATATTAAAGAATACATCTTTTCCAAATTCCTCAAGCCACACATAAGAACTGGATGAATTGAGTTCCGTCTTGAGAACAGTATATTCCTTTCCAATCTTCAGCTTTTTAGTATCTTCCACCACTGATAGAAACCACGAATTGGTTTTGTTAGTAATGGCTTCGATCTTCTGACCATCCTTTGGAAGGCCATGGAGAATCTTGCGGTTGTCAAACATGCTACCCATCAGTCCTTGCCTTGTTGTGATATCCTACCATAGACCTTTCGCGCTCGCTTGTTGGATGCTTTCGCGTTCCATGCAGTATCGCAAACGTCTCCCTTGAAGATTTTGTTGCCATTGGTTTGCTCATCCAGTGTGCTGCACCATCCTCTTGCCCGACTTGCCCTTGTTTTTTTATTAGCCATGTTATTTGTTTTTTTCGTTATATGCTTTTGTTGCTCCTTGTTTGTAGAATGGAAAGTGTTCCACAATCATTGTAAATTGTTCACCACCCCAACCACAGTCATATATGGACTTCATCCACTTTTCCTGACAAAATGCTTCGGGATGTTCCCCTTGTTGGTTATCATAATAACCTTCTTCAAACCATAATTTTTGATACTTTGTCATGTTATATCTTAATTGTTGTAATGTAGTGCCATTGATTCTTGAAGAATGCGAATAAGTCCCAGAACTTGTCATTGCTTAGAACAACCTTGTGATCCGTTCCCTCTTCGTAAGCGATCTTACGACATGGAATGAGATTTGCAAGTTCTTTCTGCTTGGTTTGTTGGAATTGTTCCAATGTCATATTATGATTTTGAGATTGAGAGAAAGGCAAGCACACCCCCCACCATACAAAGTGTGAGACGGATTGCCCCGATTGTTAAGTCATCCATACCAAATTCAATGAAAGTCTTTCGTGTTAAAAAGAACGAGGGGATAAACACGAACATGCCCAACAGGAAGAACATGGGAGTATTCCCAAATCCGCTATCCAATGCGAAAGGACGGGAGATAAAGAACGTGCCAACAAGTGCCAATAACATACCAAACAGGCTGAAGAATCCCAGAGGGATGGACATGCCGATAAAGAATAGGATACAGCCAATGATTATTTGTGGTAGCTTAAACATGTTGCTATTGTATTCTAGTTTTTAACCTTATCTTTAGCCATCTGTTTGAACGTATCCTTGATAACCTCATGGATCGTGGCAATATCCTCATCAGCCTCTTTGGTTGTGTAATTGGATTCCACCCCAAGTCTCCGTAATTCATTGAACACCATACTACTCGTTTGTGCGTCAATTTGATGATAGAGAACCCAATACAGACGCTCATCAGCACGAATGTTCTTCAATTTCTGCTTGATTTCATCCCAAGGTTTCCAGTTATATCTGACATCAGCAAGATGGAAATCCTCCACTTCCCCAAGGATTTGTTGGCAACGGTTTGGATCACCCGTTGACCATCCTTGCTCATCCCTTCCCAGAATATGATCCACCACGGATTCCATGACTTCCCCATCGGTGGCAAGCCATGATAGGACTTCTCTCTTCTGTTCCTTGGACATTCCATTGATGATGGTTTCCAAAGATACGCACAATTTTGTTCCGTTAATTTCAATGTCGGGCATGGGATCAGTGTATTCTAGTTTTTATTCGTTGATTCTTCTTGTGATGATCTGACAATTCTTGGGATTCGGCAGATCATTGAATTCCTCCACAGTGTTCCCATCAATGTTCTTTCATCCAGCATCGTTTGTTTCCTTTGTTACTCTCTTCAAATATTAAGGTTGCCTCAATTTGTCCCATTGGCCAACCAGAATCGTAGTATCCAACAGTTACAACGGCGAGTTCTTCCTTGATCACCGACCAAGTTTCTTTTCTGAAAATGTTAAAAAATTTCATATTCTTATCCCCAAGTGTTATGGACTTCTGCGATATGCTCCATACCATCGTATTCCGCAATAGTGTATTTCACACCATCAGGAATTTCCACGATCTTCAGTTCCGCACAATCACCGTTGGCAGCTTCCCCCAACTCTTCCACAGCTTGAATCATAGCAGGATCACTCCTATCGCTTAGTCTTTTATCAATGGAGATGGCATCCCATTTCTTGTTATCTGCTTGCCTCTCTTCAATCGTCATTTCACGCCACTCTTTTTCAGATTGGTAATCATTCGGATTGGGAACATGGAATGCAAACCAACACCATTCTTCAGCATCATCCTCAATGGGGATGTATTGATTGGTTTTAAAATCATTTTTGAAAAAATAACATTCCTTCCCTTGAAGTTCCGCCATTCTTCGCACCGCTTTTTTGGAAAGGCTAAACCCCCCAAAACATTTATTTATTACAACTCGCATTTTATTATTTTTTATTTTCAAATTCCCACAAATAACCACCACAATGACGGGTTTTGCCACTTAGATGATTTGACATACTAGAACTATTTAAATTCAGATCGACGCAAGCATCCTTGGTAGATTCCCATCTTCTAATAAAAGAATGTTCAATATCATACTGAATGATGGGTTTTTTATTTTTTTAGTCACCTGAACTCTGTAATAATCGTGTTCTTCCATAATATTATTTCGTTAAATGTTTGTGTAATTTCTGACATTCTTGTGCGATTTTCCAGACAGCGTTCACACCCCTGCCAAATTTCTGCATCTTACCCTCTCCAACAAGCTCCCGAAGGAGAATGCCAGCGGTTTGACCGGACACCTCAAGCTTATCACACACCCGATCCAGAGTCAAGTGAGGAGGTTCATCCATATTGAGAATTTCTTCCTTGCGAATCTCCGCAGTGGGAGTCTTATTCTTCTTAGGCTTTTCAGCTTCCACAGGAGCAACATAAGCACCCTTGAAGTCAAATCCCTTGGAAGTCATCATTGCCATGTGAATCTTGGTTTCCCCGAAGCGATTCTTATATACATGGAAGAGACGCATGGAATCATCCTCCTTATCCACCGTGACTTTCATGTTCACATCCACGGCATGGATGATATCGGTTCCTCCCTTGGGAAGACCTTGGGTTGTGATATGGAGAACGAACACCAGAACGCATCCGGTTTCCTTGGCAGTTGATAGAAGCAAATCTTGTGCGTATTGGTAGAATTCCCTCTTCTTCATTTTAGAATTGGAAGAACGAAGGGCTTGAAAGCTATCCACCACCATGAAATCGTAATCAGACATGGCTTCCGCAATATCCTCCACGTTGCTGATATGGGCAACATCAACATCCGTAACACCCAAACGCTTGCAAGCATAGGCGATTTGAAGATGGGATTCCTCGCCAGAAGCAATGGCAGCACGTTTACCTTGGGTGGTAAGCATTTGAGCTATTTGACACAGTGCGGTAGATTTTCCAGAACCTCCAACGCCACAGATGGAGATTGCACTACCAGACATAAAGCCGGAAAGATGTTCAGTGCCAAACATCATGTCAATTTCGGAACATCCCGTAGTCATCCTATTGAAGTAGGAATCGGGAATCTCGATTGAGGAGCATTTGGCGAATTTGGTTTCTAGCGTGTTAATCTGCATGGGGGTATTGTGTTCTAGTTTTTAAGAATCGGCAAGCAGCTTTTCAATTATCGGATGAAGTGCCTCTGCTCCCTCGTAAACAATGGTCGTTTTAAATACTCCCCTGAATGTTTCAAATATTCCATGACGCATTGCAGGTTCTTTCACTCTGGTATGTTCAAAAGTGTTGTTCAAATCAGCAATTGTTTTGGTTGCTAAAATCCAACAAACCATATCTAAGGGATGGAGAGGGATAAAATTCACTTTATATTCTCCAAATTGTGTTATAAAACCCTCAAAGTATTCACTTTCCTTGATATTATCACATTTGTCTTTAATATCCGCTATTAAATGGTTGGGAATACAAACATCCCAATCACTCCCTTCTCTTGGGAATCCCATGGCTCTACTTCCAGATAAAAATGCCGTATTTGGTAAATTGAATCTGTTTATAATTTCTTCAGGTATCTTGATCATAATTTCGTGAATGATTCCAATAATTCATTCCATTCAAAATCCTCCAGATCACCCTTAACAGACTTCATCAGGATTTTGATCAATTCCAACGTGAAACCCACATCCTTGTATGCAGCATCAATTTCCGTGATGAATTCCAGACACTCACCTCTGGTCAATTCTCTCTTGATTGTTATAGGCTCAATATTAACGTATGCTTGAATATTCATTTTTCTTGATATTCTGAGATAATCCCGACATTGATAATGTCGTTGATAACACTTTCCGCAAGCCTAATTGCCGAATCTTTTGTGAAACATTGGACACGATGCGTCATGCGCGATTTGTTATTGAAGATAATTACAGGGTAAAATCCAGTCTTTGTTTTGCGATAACTTGCTTTCATGGTATCGGTGTAGTCTAGTTTTTAAGAGAAATCATTCCGATTGTAGATCAATAAAGTCTTTTAATATTGCCGTCACTTCTTCAAGATTTGTAGCTTGATCGGCTCTTGTTTTAAGAGCTTCAATCTTGTTTGTTTTAATCCTAGCCTCAGTTCCATGAACTGGACAATTCGGGTCTTCTGCAATCCAAGGTCCACCAATTTTATAACAATCACACATAATTCAAAATATTGTGTCCCGATTTTCTATTCTCCAAATTGGTAATTTCGGCTTTCAATTTTTTGATCTCTACATCTTTATGATATTGGTTTCCGCTGGTATTCCCCTTGCCAAGATCAACCACTTTGATCAGTCCCTTATAACTCTTTGACATCAACAGTGGCCATTCGTCCACCCCCTCATCGTTTTTACATTTACATGCTTCACACATCAAATCCATTAGATTATCCCAAAGTTCTTTGGATGTGTTACCATCAAGTTCGATATAAAGTTCTTGCTTCATGTCCTGAGTGTGATCTAGTTTTTAATAAAGGTTCTCACTGTAGAGCGTTCCATCAGAAGATACTTTTCGTCTGATCTGACCTTCTTTTTCAGCTATTTTCCAAGCATCCTCACGATGGCGTATCGTCATTGCTTTGTCCTTGTAGTAATGCTTGTCGCCATATTTGCCGATGTTAATGTATACTGGAGTCATAATGTTCGTTTCGTGTTCGTTTCGTGTTCCTTACTTAGAGATCTTCAACTTGCTAACATCAATCCCAAACTTAGATGCAATCTCGTCCATCGTCAAGACGATTTCTGGAGCAGTTCGCTTGAGGAATTCTTGTTCATCGTGTTCCACTCCATTGACGTACCATTCTTTATGTCCATCGGCAAATTCAATAGCAGGACCGTCTTCACGATGGCGTTTTCCATCGACGTACCAAGATTTATCTCCACCGGCATGTTCAATTGCAGGACCGTCTTCACGATGGCGTTTTCCATTAGAGTACCAAACTTTATGTCCATCGGGGTATTCAACCGCAGGACCATCTTCACGATGGCG
>Ga0164292_10000143_pt1 | contig 48640 bp, 46 predicted proteins | sample GEODES117metaG_FD_111486 | JGI IMG/M metagenome (GOLD analysis project Ga0164292, IMG submission 111486) | Eutrophic lake water microbial communities from Lake Mendota, Wisconsin, USA - GEODES117 metaG | ecosystem: Environmental > Aquatic > Freshwater > Lake | place: USA: Lake Mendota... | reverse complement strand
TGTGCCACTGGCTAATGCCGGACTCCAGGTCCCGCCTGTTTCAGGGCTATTTCCTAATAAGGTGAATAAATCTATACTAGGGCTCGTAGTACATAAAGTAATACTGCCGCTAGTGCCTGCGTTTTTTGTAGCAATTACATTAATCGTAACCGTTGATGTTGCTATTGGACATTCCGTTGATTCTGAAACTGTATAAGTAAAAACATATGGACTTCCTGCTAAGGTTAACAAGGAAACATCAATCGTTCCTAAATTACCATTTGAAGTTAGCAATGGTCCTGACCAAACTCCTGATGAAAAAGGAGTTCCACCCAAAATATCAAAAAGATTAATTGGAGAAGTTGATAATAATTCTGTTTCACAAATATCAAAAACACCATTACTACCTGCGTTATTAAAAGGTTGGATTGTAACAGTAACTTCTAATCGTTCTAAACTTTCGCAAGGTGGGCTAACCGTAGTTGCATAATATGTTTGTCCATTAATTAAGGGCGTATCAATGTCCAATGGTAAAGCTGAAGTACTTGTAAGATACCAATTATTATTTCCAGTTGCATTTAAATTAGCAACAGTTGGAGGATTTGAAGGATTTTCACAAAAAATTTGAATTGCAGAACCCGTTGGAACAGGAACAACGCCAACACTAACAAATACTGATAGTCTAGAAGTCAAACATCCAGTGTCTGGATTAGTTTGATTTGCATAATAAATAGTATTTTGTATTAAAACAGTTGTTGATGGCAAAGGAGATCCCCCGACAGGAACATTATACCATTGCACATTATTTCCAATAGCAGATAAACTTGCAATTGTAGCTTGACTAGGAAAATCTACACATACACCTTGAAAATTTTGCCCGGTAGGTGCTGAATAAACTGTTACAACTACACGTATTCTTGTTCCACAATTTCCTGTACTATTATCCGCAAAATAATCTTCCCCATTAACTAGTCCTGTTCCAAGAGCTAAAGGAATTGTGGAAACATCTGTTTCAAACCAAGCTATACCATCACCATTATTTATTGCTTGCAAATTAGCGACAGTTGGTGATTGTATATCACAGAAAGACTGATTCAAATTAGTAACAGTTGGACATTGAGCTAACAACTCATTTCCAGTAAATAATAAAAGTAGTAGAAACGTTCTGAACAACTTACTTTTAAAAGTTGTTGAAATAGAACTTATTTTATTAAAATAACCCATAAGATATCGCGAGTTTTTTATCATTAATTGGCAATTTTAGTATCAGAATCAACATCATATTGAAGAATATAACCTCCTTTATTTGAATAACCATTATCTGAATTTTTAAAATAATGAAAAGTATAATTTAATTGTTCCGTACTATCATCTTTTGCTGTTGCTTCAAAATTTTTGTCTTGAAACAGCCTAACCAATGCATCAAAAGTTACATCAAAACCTTTAATATTTTCAGGATTTGGTTCAAAATTATAATTTCTTATGAAATCTATTTTAAAACGATTTATTTGATCCTGGTTATTTCTTTTAGAATAGGAAGGATACAACATTTTTAATGCTTTAAATCGCATATCGGATAGACCTTCCCCACTGATATATTCTTTAGGTTGTAATAATGCCAATTGAATTTGATAGTCCTTCGATTCTTTCAATAGAATAGTAGTTGTATTTAATATTAAACCGGTTTTGTCAGTATTTAAAACAACATAATTTTTTCTGTTTAAAATTAGCTCGTTTGTAAGTGATTCAGATTCTAAAACTCCTTTACTGCTTAATTTGACAAAGCGAGCTTTAGGGAAATTTTGAAAAATAAACTCTTCATTTATAGCATTTATGGCATCGCTTACCACAATTAAATTTCCGTTTTTTTCGGCAATATAATTCAGCATCATTTGAGCTAAATCATTTTTAGAGGGAATACTAACAAACGTTGACGGATAATTTTTACTCCCCTCTTCTTGTCTATTTACTATAAATGGAATATTATTTTTTGAAGCAAAATCACCTATTTTTTCAGTGCTCCCTTTTGAAGAAAAGCATAAAATAGCTTTCGAATTTTCAACTTTATTTTTTTTAAGTGAAACTAACTCTGCCTTCATTTCCTTATTAAATTCAAGTTCAATAGTTTTTACATCAACCTGAACATTCATTCTTTTTAATGAGTCTATAGCAAATGTAGCACCAGCATAAAAATCAAATTCAGTTGATTGATTTGTACTTACCGTTTGATTTTTTATGAAATATTCATATTTTTCTGATGAAAAAGGAAGCAACATAACCACTTCTCTTTTCTCCATTTTATTTAATGTTTTAAGTAAGCCTATTTGTTCTTTTTTGTTTTTAACTTTTGACTCAACTTTGCTTTGGTTAATTTCAACATCTGGCACAACTGGTTTTGACTCCGAAACTTTATTTACAGCAGCCAATTCAGTCGTAATTTTATCGGATGGAATTTTTATTATCATTCCAATCTTTACTCCTTCTGCTAAATTAGGATTAACTTCTATTAATTTATCTTGACTCATTCCAGTCATTTTTGACAGACCAAATAAAGTTTGCTTTGGCTGAACTTCATAATCTACCCAACCAGAATCTGTACTTTGAGGAACTTCGACTTTTACAGGATTATCTTTTGACTTTACATTTTCTTGTTCCACTTTTGGAACTTCAGCCAAAACCGGCTCACTTTTAGGAACTTCTTCTTTTGATACTGCATTTGAAGACACTCCTCCTGAAACAACAATTCGTTGACCGGTTTGCAACATTTTTATTATCTGAGGATTTTTTGCTTCTAATTCTTCAATTGAAATTCCGTAGCGTTTTGACAATCCATATTTTGTTTCTCCAGCTTGTACAAGATGATAATTAGAATTCTCAGAGTTAGAAGAATTGTTTTTCTTAACCGGAATTCTCAAAGTTTGTCCACTCTTTAAAACACCATTCAAAAAATCTTTATTTGCTTCAGTTAATTCATCTACTGTTAAACCGTTTCGTTTCGAAATTCCGTAAAGGGTTTCTTGTGGGAGAACAACATAAATAATAAAATCTATAAATTGATTTACGTTTTTTGATTCCTTTAACACATAAACATCTTTTCCACCTCTGATTTCAAGTTTATGACCAGCTTGAAGTCCATTAACAATATGAGGATTTTGATTTTCTAATTGACTAATTGAAATTCCAAATCGTTTTGCTAAACCAAATTTTGTTTCCCCGGGATTTACTGTGTAAATTATTACATCATTATTTGAATTAGATGTATCCTTTTCACTCTTGGCTTCTGTCTTTTGAACTTTAGTAACCAAAGAAACGGGAATATTAATTACTTCATTTTCCTTAATTCCGTTTGCCAATTCCTGATTAAGTTTATACAAATCATTTGGTGTCACTTTATACTTTTGAGCAATAGAAATCACTGTTTCTCCTTTTAAAACGGTGTGTTTTGTAATGCCTTCCTGAGCAAATAATAGGCTCAAACAAGACTGTAGCAGTAGTATAATTAAAAAATAAAATTTTTTCATTCGATTAAATTACAATAGTAAATAAAAACTTACTTTTCTAATTTATAAATTTAAAAAAAACCTTCGAAAGTTTATGTCTTCTGAAGGTTATTTTTAAGATTGTTATTAACAATTTTTTAATACACAAAAATGGCTCTTTCACCCATAAAATCATTCACTTCATTACCAACTTCCTCAATGATTTCTTCGTTTGTAAAATTCATAATTACGCGGTCAATTAAGACAACAACGGTTTCCATATCCGCTTCAACTAAACCTCTTGTAGTAATAGCAGGAGTTCCTACTCGAATTCCCGATGTCACAAAAGGTGACTTATCATCAAATGGAACCATATTTTTGTTCACCGTAATTTCTGCTTTTACTAATGCATTTTCAGCTTCTTTTCCTGTGATGTTTTTATTTCGTAAATCAATCAACATCATGTGATTATCTGTTCCGCCTGAAATTAAATCATATCCTCTTTTGACAAATGCTTCAGCCATTGCTTTTGCATTTTTTTGCACTTGAAGTGAATATCTAAAAAACTCATCTGATAACGCTTCACCAAAAGCAACTGCCTTGGCTGCAATAATATGTTCTAGTGGACCACCTTGATTTCCCGGAAAAACTGCAGCATCTAATAACGAGGACATCATTCTGATTTCTCCTTTAAGTGTTTTTATTCCGAATGGATTTTCAAAATCTTTCCCCATCAAAATCATCCCTCCACGAGGACCACGAAGTGTTTTATGAGTAGTTGTTGTGATGATATGACAATGTGGTATCGGGTCATTTAATAAACCTTTTGCTATTAATCCGGCAGGATGAGAAATATCTGCTAAGAGTATTGCTCCAACACTGTTTGCAATTTCTCTGAATCGTTTAAAATCCATATCTCTGGAATAAGCAGATGCTCCCGCAATAATCATTTTAGGATTTTCTTTAGTTGCTATTTCCTGAATTTTATCATAATTCAAACGTCCGGTTTCCTTTTCAACTCCGTAAAAAACAGGATTGTATAATCTTCCTGAAAAATTCACCGGTGAACCATGCGTTAAATGCCCGCCATGTGACAAATCGAAACCTAGAATTTTGTCTCCCGGTTTTAAACAAGCAAAAAAGACCGCTGTATTCGCTTGTGAACCTGAATGAGGTTGGACATTAGCATATTCGGCACCAAAAAGGGCTTTTGCTCTATCTATGGCAATTTGTTCCACTTGATCCACTACTTCACAACCTCCATAATAACGCTTACCCGGATAACCTTCGGCATATTTATTTGTTAAAACAGATCCGGCAGCTTCCATCACTTGGTCACTCACAAAGTTTTCAGAGGCAATAAGTTCTAATCCGTGAATTTGTCTATCTTGCTCGTCTAAAATAAGGTCAAAAATTTGTTCGTCGCGTTGCATTTGATAATATTTCGTTAAATTGAGCTCAAAATTACAAAAATCGTTTGTTAAATTGATAGTAAATAATATATTTGGTTTATAATTTTTCAACATTAAATCAACATTTAAAAATGCCTATAACAGCTAACAACCCCAACAGAAAATCTTGGATAGAAGTACCAATCGAGAGTGATTTTCCTATTCAGAACATTCCTTTTGGCGTCTTTTTAACTAAGGATGATATTGTAACCATTGGAACAAGAATTGGTGATTGTGCTATTGATTTAGGTGCTATGCAGCAATTGAATTATTTTGAAGGTATTGATTTAACGGATGATATGTTCATGCAGGATACTTTAAATGATTTCATTTCTGACGGAAAAAAAACCTGGCGTTTAGTAAGAAACAGAATTGGAGATTTATTTGATAGCAATAACCCAAAACTAAGAGATAACAAAGAGCATAGAGATATCATCATTTTTAAAATGAATGATATAGAGATGCAACTTCCTATATTAATTGGTGATTATACTGACTTTTATTCTAGTAAAGAACACGCAACAAACGTTGGTAAAATGTTTCGTGATCCCGAGAATGCATTGTTACCAAATTGGCTTCATATTCCAGTAGGCTACCACGGAAGAAGTTCTACAATAATTCCTTCCGGAATACCTGTTCATCGTCCTATGGGTCAAACGCTTCCAAATGGAGATACCCAACCGGTTTTTGGTCCTTCAAGATTAGTTGATTTTGAATTAGAAATGGCTTTTATAACAACCGATGCCAATATAATGGGAGAAAATATTCCCGTTAATGAAGCAGAAGATTATATTTTCGGAATGGTTTTGTTGAATGATTGGAGTGCCCGGGACATTCAAAAATGGGAATATGTTCCTCTTGGTCCCTTTTTATCGAAAAATTTTGCTTCTTCTATTTCACCTTGGATTGTAACGATGGATGCCTTAGAACCTTTTAAAACAAAAGGCCCTAAACAATCTCCGGCTCCTCTTCCTTATTTGCAACAAAAAGGAAAACATGCCTTTGATATTAATTTAGAAGTTTATATCACTCCTGAAAAAACAGACTCCACTTTAGTGAGCAAATCGAATTTTAAATATATGTATTGGTCAATGGCCCAACAATTAGCTCATCATACTTCTAATGGTTGTAAAGTAAATTCCGGAGACATGATGGGAAGCGGAACAATTTCAGGTTCTACTGAAGATAGCTTTGGTTCTATGTTGGAATTAACATGGGGTGGAAAAAACCCAATAAAAATGAAAGATGGAAGTGAACGAAAATTCATAAATGACAACGATACTGTTACAATGAAGGGATATTGTCAAAATGGACAAATTAGAATTGGCTTTGGTGAAGTTAAAAGCAAGCTACTCCCCCCCTTTGTAAGACAATAATTTAAATCCGGTTTTACCGGATTTTTTTTGCTCCAGATTGTTCATGTTTATTATATTTGATTTTTATAAAAATTTGATTTCATGAAAAAAATTACGCTTCTTTTATTTTTCTACAGCATTCTCTCTTGTGGAGTAAAACAGTCTACCAACCAGCTAAATTCAGGTAATTATGACGAAGCAATTCATATTGCTGTAAATAGTTTACGAAACAATAAAAATACAAAAGGAAAACAAGATTACGTTTATATACTTGAAGAAGCATTTGCCAAAGCAAAAGAAAGAGATTTAAGAAACATCGATTCATGGTCAAAAGACGCCAATCCAACAAATTTAGAACAAATATATAATTCGTACGTTCAACTCAATCGTCGTCAAGAATTAATTAGACCTTTGCTACCCTTAAAATTACTGAAAGAAGGTAGAGACGCTTTTTTTCCTATGGACAATTATTCTACAGAAATTATTGATAGTAAAAATGCCTTGTCTAATTATTTATATATCAATTCTAAAAACTTATTACAAACAGCAAATAAAATTGAAGCTAGAAAAGTTTTCGATGATTTAAACTATTTAAACAGCATCAATCCGGGATTTAAAGATGTCAAAAAACTAATTGAAGAAGCTCAATTCAAAGGAACTGATTTTGTAAATGTTTATACAAAAAACGAAACCAACATGATGATTCCTATTCGTTTGCAAGATGATTTATTGGATTTTAGCACCTATGGTTTAAACGATAAATGGACGGTTTATCACAGCAACAGACATCAAGGAATTACTTATGATTTCGGCATCATTTTGAATTTCAGAGAAATTAACATTTCACCTGAACAAATCAAGGAAAAACAAGTGATTCAAGAAAAACAGATAAAAGATGGTGTGAAAAATCTTTTAGATGCCAACGGAAACATAGTTCGTGACAGTTTAGGAAATCCCATCAAAGTAGATAAATTCATAACTGTAAAAGGAACAGCGTATCAGTTTATACAATTCAAAGCCTGTCAAGTTACAGCAAAAGTGGATTATATTGATTTCAATAATAATCAGTTAATCAACACTTACCCACTTGCCAGTGAGTTTATTTTTGAAAATATTTATGCTACTTTTCGGGGTGATCGAAGAGCATTTGATGAACAATATATTTCGTATTTCGGTAAAAGAGCAGTTCCATTTCCATCTAACGAACAAATGGTTTTTGATACCGGTGAAGATTTGAAAGCAAAACTAAAAGAGATTATTAGTAGAAATCGAATCAGAAGATAGTTCATTTGATATGCTGACAAATGAAAATTTCTAAAACAGTTAAACAATAAATTTTTTCAATTTATTTACTTCAATTCCATCATGTGAATCATCATAAACACATTTTCCTTCTTTAATGAGAAGAATTTGTGGAGATTGATGCATCACGTCAAATCTATTAGTGATTTCATTTGAAATAGCTCTGTATTCCATTAAATCTAATAAATAAGGCTGAAGTTTTTCTTCTGAAAAATCATATTCGTTTTCAAAATTTTTCAAGGCAAAACGACTAATGCTGCATCGTGTACTGTGTTTAAAAATCAAAACTGGCTTTTGATGAGAAAGCTCGATGATTTCATTAAGTTGTCCTAAATCGGCTAATATCCTCCATCCTACTTTCGATACTTTATCTTTTTCTGAACTTCCGAATAAATTGGTTAAAAAACTCATATTTTGACACTTTTAAGACATTTTGACTTGGTTTTGAATAAGTTTTACTCAAAAAAAGACATTTTGTCTTGATTTTAGAATTGGAACAGTAGTTGACAATTATTTACCAAAGATATTGAATTAAAAGACATTTACTTGTCTGAAAATTATAAAAACACACTATATGAATTTAAAAAATTTAACCATCAAATCGCAAGAAGCTTTGCAACAAGCTCAGCAAATTGCACAAAGTTATAATCAACAACAACTAGAAAACGAACATATTTTTAAAGGAATTTTAGAAGTTGATGAAAATGTTGCTCCATTTATTTTAAAAAAAATGAATGTGAATGTAAGCTTATTTTCACAAATTTTAGATAGTACAATTCAGAGTTTGCCAAAAGTTTCCGGTGGCGAAATAATGCTTTCCCGCGAAGCCGGAACCATGTTAAACGAGGCTTCTATCATTGCCAAAAAAATGAACGATGAATATGTTTCAATCGAACATTTAATCTTAGCCATTTTTAAATCGAAAAGTAAAGTTGCTCAGATTTTAAAAGACCATGGAGTGAACGAAAAAGGCTTAGAAGCCGCTATTACTGAATTGAGAAAAGGCGAACGTGTAACATCTGCTTCTGCTGAAGAAACCTATAATTCCTTGAATAAATATGCAAAAAATCTCAACGAATTAGCCAAAACAGGTAAGCTTGACCCTGTAATTGGTCGAGATGAAGAAATCCGAAGAGTGTTGCAAATTTTATCGAGACGAACCAAAAACAATCCAATGCTTGTGGGTGAACCCGGTGTTGGCAAAACTGCCATCGCTGAAGGATTAGCGCACCGAATTGTAGATGGTGATGTGCCCGAAAATTTAAAGGACAAAATCGTTTTTTCTTTAGACATGGGAGCTTTAATTGCCGGTGCAAAATACAAAGGTGAATTTGAAGAACGTCTGAAATCAGTTGTCAAAGAAGTTATTGCCGCCGAAGGAGACATTGTATTGTTCATTGATGAAATTCACACACTGGTTGGTGCCGGTGGCGGTGAAGGGGCGATGGATGCGGCAAATATTTTAAAACCGGCCTTGGCTCGTGGTGAATTACGTGCAATTGGAGCTACCACTTTAGATGAATACCAAAAATATTTTGAAAAAGACAAAGCTCTTGAAAGACGTTTTCAAAAAATCATGGTCGATGAACCGGATACTGAAAGTGCGATTTCCATTTTGCGTGGAATCAAAGAAAAATATGAAGCTCATCATAAAGTTAGAATTAAAGATGACGCAATTATTGCAGCGGTAGAACTTTCTCAGCGATACATTACTAACCGTTTTTTACCGGATAAAGCAATTGATTTAATGGATGAGGCCGCTTCTAAACTTCGAATGGAAATCAATTCAAAACCTGAAGAATTGGATGTTTTAGATAGAAAAATAATGCAATTAGAAATTGAAATTGAAGCCATCAAACGAGAAAATGATGAAACAAAATTAAAAATTTTAGGTTTGGATTTAGCCAATTTAAAAGAAGAACGCAACGAAATTTTTGCCAAATGGAAATCAGAAAAAGATTTAGTCGATAATGTTCAAAATGTGAAACTGGAAATTGAAGATTTCAAACAAGAGGCTGAACGTGCGGAACGAGAAGGCGATTATGGAAAAGTGGCTGAAATTCGTTACGGAAAAATTAAAGAAGCACAAGAACGTTTGGACATCCTTCAAACACAATTAATTGAAAATCAGTCTGGAACTTCCCTAATAAAAGAAGAAGTTACTCTAGAAGATATTGCAGAAGTAGTTGCGAAATGGACAGGAGTTCCTGTGATGAAAATGCTACAAGGAGAACGCGAAAAATTGTTGAAGTTAGAAGATAAATTGCACCTCAGAGTTGTTGGTCAAGAAGAAGCTATTGAAGCTATTAGCGATGCCGTTCGTAGAAGTCGAGCCGGATTACAAGATATGAAAAAGCCAATTGGAACTTTTCTTTTCTTAGGAACAACAGGTGTTGGAAAAACTGAATTAGCTAAAGCATTGGCTGAATATTTATTTGACGATGAAAATGCAATGACCCGAATCGATATGAGTGAATACCAAGAACGTCATGCTGTGAGCCGATTAGTTGGTGCTCCTCCGGGTTATATAGGTTATGATGAAGGTGGTCAATTGACTGAAGCTGTGCGAAGAAAACCCTATTCTGTTATATTGCTGGATGAAATTGAAAAAGCACACCCAGATACTTTTAACATTCTACTTCAAGTTTTAGATGAGGGACGATTAACTGATAACAAAGGACGTTTGGCTGATTTTAAAAACACCATTATCATCATGACCTCCAACATGGGAAGTGCCATTATTCAGGAGAAATTTGAAAATTTAAAGGGAGGAATTGACGCTGCAACCGAAGCAGCAAAGTCAGAAGTGTTAGGGTTATTGAAACAAACCGTTCGTCCGGAGTTTATTAATCGAATTGACGAAATTGTCATGTTTACCCCTTTAACAAATGCCAACATTAGAGAGATTGTTGGGTTGCAATTAAAAAGTGTGACAAAAATGTTGGCCATCCAACACATTACATTAGATGCGACTCCAGAAGTAATCGATTATTTGGCTCAAAAAGGATATGATCCTCAGTTTGGTGCACGACCGGTAAAACGAGTAATTCAACGTGAAGTTTTAAATAAGCTTTCTAAAGAAATTTTAGGAGGAACTATAAAAACAGACAGCATCATCTTATTAGATAGTTTGAATGGCGAATTAGTATTTAGAAATCAAAGTGAATTAGTGCTTTAACTATTTAAATAAACTAAAAAAGCGACCCAAATCGGGTCGCTTTCTATTTTATAACAGCATCTATTTCTATTTTTGGAAGCTGTAAACCAAACCTCCACCAAGACTGAATTGGTAAATTGATGAATAGGTACTTACACCAGCTCCTACACCTCCTGTGCCAAAAAAAACACCACCACCAACTGACTGTGCAACAGATAAAAGTTGAGCTTGCAACTTAACTCCAAATTTTGGCGTTGCCCAAACAATGGCACCTGCTTTTAAACCCCATGCAAACTTTGTAGCTCTATTATTTATATAATTATTTGGATTACCATCATTATAATCTAAATCGACGATGGCCATTCCTAGAGAACCTCCTGCAAAGCCTTCAACTTTAGAACCCGGTTTGCTAAAACTGTGATTTCCGCCTAACATTAAATAATTTATTTTTAAATCAATATCAGCATATTTACCAAAAATGCCTCCATTAAAATACTGCGTAGGAGCCGATGTGTTTTCACGAAGATAAGAAAGTTCCAAAAAAATATCTTTTCGAACTTCAAATTCAAAACCTACTCCGTAAAGCATTCCATCTTGAATAACGCCTTGGTAGTAATTACCAGAATCATAATACGAATCAAAACTATCTTCAAAAGTATAGGAACCATAAAGCGAAATTCTTTTATCGGGAGAAAAACTTTGAGCAGATAATTCCGGATAAAAAACTAATGTCAATAAGAATAAAGTAATTATTTTTTTCATTTTTTTAGATTTAAAATTTTAAGCCACAAAAATATATAATTAATTTAAGAAAATAAAATATTTATTAATTTCTTAAACAATTTCTTTTATTTATTTATGTTTATATACTAATAAAATATAATTTTAATATACTAAATTAAAAGAAGTGTTTAAATACTGATTAATTTTATTATAATACCATTTTAATAGAAAATAAATTTTAAACAATTAAAAATGAAACAATTAAAAATACAATTATTATTATTTTTCATCTCTTTCACCATTTTTGCTCAATCAGAAACTGATTATTCAAGAAAATTAAATCATTCTGTTTCCGGTGAAAAAGTATATTTAGATAAAGACGTCGACATCAAACCTAAACTTATATATGGTGAAAACGGTATGTACCGTTTCATGTCAAGAAATTTTAAATTTCCAAAAAATGAAGCTCTTGTTCCTAAAATTATTTGCAGTTTTATAGTTGAAACTGACGGAACTATTACTGACATAAAGATACTTAATAATATTCCTGAAAATTTCAGTAAAGAAGCCATTCGGGTAATGATTAAGTTTGATGAACCATGGTACCCGGCTGTAAAAGACAACAAACAAGTGCGATGTCAATATATATTACCTATAATTATTGATCGAATTTAGCAATTACTGGTTAAAGTTTGACTAAAAATTCTAACAAATTGATTGCAACTTTATAAATTTGTGAGATTATAGTAAATAGATTCTGTTTTGAAATATTTCTTGTTTTTAATTTTATTTTTTAATCTATCATTTGGTCAAAAAATAGTTTTTGAGTCGAGTGCTGATGTTGCATTTGTAAAAGCTAAAAAACTAAATAAGTTAGTTTTCATAGAATATTACAACACGGATTGCACTATCTGTATGAGCATTCAACCTTTATTTGAAAATAAGGAAATGGCTGATTTTTATAATACCAACTTTGTTAATTATAAAATAAACACCAAAGGTGGTTTAAAAGGAAAAGATAGCCTTTTCATGGCTGAAAGAAAATTAAAATTCACGGGAGTTCCTTTCTTTTTATTTTTTGATCAAGACAAGAATTTTGTGCATTATTCCGGGGCAAAAAATGATTTAGAATATCTTATAAATATTGGAAAAAAAGCTTTAAATCCTAAAGAAAGAACAGGAAGCCTTCAAACAAAATACGAAGCAGGAGACAGAAGTATCAAAACTCTTTATGCCTATTCAGATTTGATTCAACTGTATCAAAATAATGCATTAAGTAATGAAATTTCTAGTCAGCTTTTTGATGTTTTTCCCAAACAAAATTTAGCAACTAATCAAAGTTATCTGATTTTAAAAAATTCCGTCAAAAGCATTGATAACGGATTTTTTATTTATTGGTATGAAAACAGAGAAAATCTAAAAGATGTTGAAAAAGGATCACAAAAGGGTACAGAAATAAAAGCATTGGAACGTATTTTATTAGAATCTATTCAAAAACAAAAATCAACTTGGAATTTGGAAACCAATCGAAAAGTAAAAAAAATGACAATTGGATTAGTATTATCAAAAGATGGAAATGATTTTTTATGGGAAGAAGAAGCAAAAATATTAGTTGAAACTAAACAAAATGAGGAAGCAATTTCACTTATGAAAGTTCTTTTAAACGAAAGTAAAGACAATATATTTTCTTCCTTATACATTACCGATTTTTACATCAAAATAATTGAAAGTAAGCAAACCATATCAATTGTTAAAGATGAACTGGACGTTTTATCAAAATTGGAAATGGAACCTGAACAAAAAGGTGATTTGCTTTATCAACAACTTTTATGTTTAAATAAAATGGGTGATGCCAAAAAATCAATTGAATTTAAAAAATCAGTACTTGAATATTATCAACAAAATGATTTAGATTCATCTATTTTGGATAATTTATAAAAAAACACCAACCGGCACAGTTGGTGTTTTCAACTTAACAAACTAACTAGATTCTATTGCGAATAATAGATTCTGTTTATTGGAATGATTGCTCCTTTTTTTAGGATAACTTTATCATCAGTAATACCCCAAATAGTAGTTTCTACCATTTTTTTAGAAGTACTGTCTTCAAAATAGATTTTTGTTTTAATATGTTCAATATTTCCTAGAGCTAAAGCTCTTGTTAATCCGGCAATGCGGTGTCTTTTTAGCTCTTTGCTTTCTAAAACATCTAGTTTTGGAAAACTCAGCGAATGAATCAATTCTTTCTCTATTGATTCAAAGAAAGTGGGCATATTTTTTTTCATATAATAGCAATTTAGTTATAAAACTTAAACGTTCTATAAATTCTATTAATTGGAATTCCAATACCATGTGTTAATATCACGCGTTTGTTTGTGACACCACATACTTTTGCTTCTACAACTTTTTTAGAAAGATTATCTTCAAAGTATATCTTGATTTTAAAATAATCAAGATTGCCAAATGACAAAGCCAATTTCAACTCGGAAATACGTTGAAGAATTGCTTCATTTTTACTTAATACATCAGACTTAGGAAACACGAGAGAAGAAATTTTCTCGTTTTCAATGGATTCATAAAGAGTCGCCATAGTGCTAAATTTAGGTTAATAATAGATTTAAGGGGACTCAAATTTAACATAATATTTTAAATATCAACATTTTTTTTGATTTTTTTTGATTATTTTCAAAATAATATTGAAATGTGTATTGAATAGTTGATTTAATTATTATGTAAAATATCAATTAGTATTAAAAATTTCAAATTATTATTTTGCAGAAAATATCGTTCGATTAATACTAATTTTTAGAAAATAAAAATCCCTTGAGTATTCCTCAAAGGATTTGTTTCGTCGGGATGACTGGATTCGAACCAGCGACCCCTAGCACCCCATGCTAGTAAGCTACCAGGCTGCTCTACATCCCGAATAGTGAGGGCAAATGTAATTCATTGTACTATATATCACAAAATAATAGGGATGAAATTATTAATTTAACCCGTTGGGTGTAGTTAAATGATTTGATTTTTGATATTGTTTATTGGTCAATTTATTGATATATTTAACTAGAGTTAATGCTGTTATTTTGGCTAAAATTCGAGTTTTAAATCCTTCAAAAGTTTTAGCATAATTTCTTCTAATTAAAAATTGGTCACATAATTGAGAGAATAATGTCTCTATTCTTTTTCTGGATTTTCTGAAAACATACGGTTGTGGTTTATAATTCACTTGATTCATTCTTTTTGGTGTTTCCAATTTAATATTTGCTGATTGGAATAAATCCAGTTGTATGCTATCAGACAGATAGCCTCTATCTCCAAGCAAGACACAATCAGACATTTGCTGTTTTATGTTTTTCAAAAAATGAATATCATGAACTTCCGCTTTTGTAATGTCTAACGAATGGAAAACACCAGTAACAGAACAAACGCCATGAAGTTTGTACCCATAAAACAAATTGTTATGTGAAGCACAAAATCATTTTGATGGAGCCGTTTCAAAATCATTTTTACAGATTTTTATCCTGTTATGTCGTGAAAATTTACAAATCTCTAAAGGCATACTGTCAACAATAAAGTAGTCTTCAAAACACTTAAATTTAGCAGCTAACTCTGTTCTAATTTGTTCAGAAAACAAAAACAGCTTTTTACGTCTTTTATTAAATTGACTACGCTCAATTAAATTGGAAATTTCACCTGGAAGTAGCTGTTTGAAAAGTGAATTTTCACTGTCAATTGACATAAATTCTGCAGTCAAACTCAAGGCAACTACTTCTATATCAGACATTTTTTGCTTTCTGCCAATTCCTAATTTAAAATCTAACTCAAAATTCAAAGAACTTATAACTTCTAATACTCTAAAATAATTTTTAACTATATTTATAATAAATGTTGGTTGTTTTTCGACTTCAAGATACTGATTTTCAGCATCTTGACCAACATTTATTCAATTTATTTTACTTCAAATAATTTCACCCAACGGGTTTTCTAGTATAATAAATTTTTAAATAATCCTCATTTTTGTTCATACATTTGCAACATTATGCAAAGAATGATAAACATACTGAATAAAAGAGCCAAATTTGATTACGAATTTTTGGAGAAATATGATGCCGGAATTGTTTTAACCGGAACAGAAATTAAATCTATAAGATTCGGAAAAGCTTCAATCACAGAAAGTTTTTGCGAATTTCACGATGGTGAATTATTTGTAATTAATTCACAAGTTGAGGAATATTTATATGGCACTCATTATAATCACAAAGCTAAAAGTGAACGTAAACTTTTATTAAACAAAAAAGAATTAAAAAGTTTAGAAAAAAGTATGCAAAATAAAGGCCTAACAATCATTCCTTTGCGATTATATGTCAACGAAAAAGGATATGCCAAAATGGAAATTGCTTTATGCAGAGGTAAAAAGACCTATGATAAAAGAGAAACCATAAAAGACAGAGATACCAAGCGTGAAATTGATAGAATGAAAAAAAGTTTTTAACGCACTTTTTTAAAAGTCTATCTGATTATTCTAATTTTATTTCTATTTTTAAACAATAATAAACTTTTCAAAATAATTTTATGAAAAAAATTCTGGGATTTATAGCATTTTCTTTTTTACTTTCTTGTAGTAGTAGTAACACAACCATTGTTAACAGTTGGAGAGATCCAAACACATCGTTAGTCAGTGAACAATTTAAAAAAGTATTAGTAGTTGCACTTTTGAAAGATGATGTTACCAGAAGAGTTGTAGAGACTAAATTCCAAGAATATAATCCAGGATTTAAACCCTCCTACAATTTTTTGCATAAAGGAAACAAGGATATGACACAAGAGATGTTAATTAAACTTTTAAATTTAGAAAAATTTGATGGCGTTGTGACATTGCGATTAGTAGACACACGTGTAGAAACAGATTATGTTGCAGGAATGAACACTTCATTGTATTATGGTAATCCTTATTACAACAGTTATGGTACCATGTTTGGTGGTTGGTATGGCTATTATTCACCTTATTATTACGATCCTGGTTATTATGTTGAAAACACCTATTATTTTATAGAAACCAATATCTTTTCATTAAAAAATAATAATTTAATTTGGTCAGGAACAACAAAATCATCTAATGTATCCGGTCATATTGACGAAACAGCCGGAAATATTATAAATGAAATTGTTACTCAAATGAGAAAAGACGGTTCATTGCCTCCAAAAAAATAAAAGTTCAAAAAGTAATAGTTTCGCAAGTAATTTAAAAAGTTACTTGCGATTTTTTTGTGCGTCCAGCATATGTGACTATTTTTGTAATGACATTAATGTGATGAAAAATTTATTAAAAAATGCTCGTGAACAAAAGAATCTAAAAACTCGTGAAGTAGCAAAACTTTTGGGGATAGATCAAGCATTGATTAGTAAATTTGAAAATGGTACAAGGAAACCAACTCGTGAACAAATTGCCAAATTAGCTTCTATTTTAAAGATAGATTATGAAACCTTGATGATTGTTTGGTTAAAAGAAAAAATTTTATATGAAATTGGTTCTGATGAGTTGGCCTTAAAAGCCATACAAGTAGCTGAAGAACATATCAAAAATAATCTCTCTTTTAATCGAAAGGAAATTTCAAATTCATTGCAACTAGTTCTAAATGAAATTGATGGTTTAAAGAAATTTTTAGATCAAAAAAGAAGTAATGATCGTCTTAGAATTGCACAAGCTCTTGAGTTGGAATATACTTTTGAAAGTAATAGAATTGAAGGAAACACATTGACTTTGCGTGAAACCGAATTAGTTATCAACGAAGGTTTAACCGTTTCCGGAAAAAGCATGCGTGAACATTTAGAAGCAATTAATCATAAAGAAGCCATCGGATATATCAAGCAATTGATAGAAAGAGGCTTTCCGTTTAATGAACGAGAATTGCTTTCTATTCACAATTTGATTCTTCGTGGTATTAATCCGGAAGATGCCGGAAGTTATCGCAGGGTGCAAGTAATTATTACCGGAAGTCAAAACATGCCATCTCAACCCTATTTGATTCTCAAAGAAATGGAAGATTATTTTATTTGGTATGAAAGTCAAAAAAACAAATTACATCCGTTAATTTTAGCTGCAGAAATGCACCAAAGGTTAGTCAATATCCATCCTTTTATTGAAGGAAATGGAAGAACTTCCCGTTTAGTCATGAACTTAATTTTACTACAACATGGTTATGTTATAGCCAATATTAAAGGTAATTATGATAATCGAATGAAGTATTACAATGCCTTAGAATCTGCTCAAACAAAAAAAAATAAAGAAGACTTCTTACTCTTTATTGCACAGCTTGAAAAAGAAAGTTTAGAACGATATTTAAGCATTATTAATCATCTATAAACTACCTAAACTACTAGAGTTGTGTGTTTATTTTTTTATTAGTTTCTTAAATTGTATTTGATTTTCTTCCTCTATTTGAATAGTATAAATTCCCGAATTTAATTGACTTGTTTCAATAAATTCTTCACTGATTACTTGAGTTTGCAAAACTAATCTTCCTTGTAAATCAAATATTAAAATTTTAGCTAAAGTAATTCCTTCTACAAAAAAACGATTTGAAAATGGATTTGGAATTACCTTAAAATCATACTTTTTAAAATCAAATAATGATAAAGCACAATCAATTGGTGTACCAACAACAGAGTCAAATACACCATTATTCACCGACCAATTTTCCCAACTACCACCTGAATTATTGCCATTATACCAATTACTCAAATCAAAAAAGTGACTCCCATTCATAGTACCGGGAACTTTATACACTTTAAGGGCCTGACCATTATAATTCCATGTCAAAGGTTGATTAGCCTGAATATTTTCTATTGGATTCGGATTACTGCAATTGGCTTGAACAAAATAGGCAAACTCTTGATAAGCCGGATAATCGCCAAAAACCTGAGCTTTACCATTTTCATCAATACAAATGGCTACGTATTCATTAGCGGCAATTCCTTTTACATTTACATTTAAATCATTTTTTAATCTTGCAATAAATGTACTTTGTCTTCCTCTTCTATCAGGATTATCATAATGTGTATCGGTAATTACATCGTTTAAAAAAGGAACGGATAAAAAATCATCATATCCAATTGTTACATTAGGATGATACGGATTATTCATTGCTTGTGCAGATGTTATTGAACCGTTTTGAGCATTAAAATATTTACCGCTCAAAATCGCCATTCCAGCACTTGTTCCGCCAATAGGGGCATTTTTTATATTGATGTGTTGATTTAACAGATCCTCAAGTGCATTGTCTTTAAAAAATGATACATAATTCCATTGGTCACCACCAGCAAACCATAACATTTCTGCATTCGCCACTTTATTTAACACATAAGGATTTGTAGCACCGGCTACTGATGTAATAACCAATGTTTCTACAGAATTAACTACCACTCCTAATTCTGAAAATAAATAATTATTATATCCATTACTACCTGAACTTCTCAAAATTACAACATCACCGCCATTAGCCTTTTGTAAAAGCCACTTCATAGCTTCATCATGTTCAGAAGCTCCACCCATCAAACAAACTCCAAATTGAGTTTGCGTGGTAATATTAGTTGAATTTCCGGTAAAATAACTAGTGTATCCTTGAGCATTCAAGAACATAGAAAAGAATAAAAAGAATATTTTTTTTAGCATAAATTTTATTTTATAAAAACAAGAAAATTAATCTAATTCTTATCTTCTAACAGAGGAACAAATCGAAATTCACCATGTTCATGTTTTTCAAATTGTGTTTCATTTTTTCGAATTAACAAAGTCATTATCTGCTCGTTTTTTCCCAAAGGAATAACTAATCTTCCACCAATTTTTAACTGTTCCATCAATGGTTTGGGAATTGTTGGAGCTCCGGCAGTAACAATAATGCTATCAAAAGGAGCATAATCAGGTAATCCTTTGTATCCATCACCAAATGATAAATGTTTGGTTCTGATTCCTAATTTTGGTAATAATAATGATGTTTTTTTAAACAGTTCCAATTGTCTTTCTATAGAATATACTTTAGCTCCCATACTACATAAAACTGCCGTTTGGTAACCAGAACCTGTTCCAATTTCTAATACTTTATCTCCCTTTTTTACTTCTAATAATTGCGTTTGAAAAGCAACAGTATAAGGTTGCGAAATGGTTTGCCCTGCACTTATCGGAAAAGCTTTGTCTTGGTAAGCATATTGTTCAAAACCTGAATCTAAAAATAAATGACGAGGGATTTTTTGTATTGCCTCCAGCACGTTTTTATCAACTATTCCTTTTCCTTCCAATAGCTTGACCAACTGATTTCGAAGTCCTTGATGTTTAGAAGTGTCTTTCAATTTTGGTAATCTTTATTTTGGTAAAAATAGTGGTAAAAAATCCAATTTACAATATCTAAAGTTGAAGAATAAATATTTATAACCTTCTTAGCAATTTGAAGTTTTTAAACATTGTATTTTCTCATATTATTACTATTTTTGATAAAATTTACTTTTATGCTAAAAATTGGCGTTTTAGGTGCCGGTCACCTTGGAAAAATACACTTACGATTACTCAAACAATCCTCAAAATACGAATTAGTTGGCTTTTATGATGAAAATCAAGAAAACGGAGCAAAAATAGCAGCCGAATTTGGATATAAACAATTTGACACAATTGCTAAATTAATTCATGCGGTGGATGTAATTGATATTGTAACTCCTACCCTTTCCCACTACAAGTGTGCTAAAGTTTCAATTAAATCTGGCAAACATGTTTTTGTAGAAAAACCTATTGCTACAACTGTTGAGGAAGCTGAAGAAATCATTGCTTTAGCAAAAGAAAATCATGTTAAAGGTCAGGTGGGACATGTAGAACGATTTAATCCTGCGTTTATAGCTGTAAAAAATCAAATTCACAATCCGATGTTCATTGAAACTCATCGTTTGGCCGAATTTAATCCTCGTGGAACGGATGTTCCTGTAGTTTTAGATTTAATGATTCACGATATTGATGCTATTTTAAGTGTGGTGAAATCAAAAGTAAAAGCCGTTCATGCGAGTGGTGTTCCCGTTTTAAGTCAGTCTCCCGACATCGCCAATGCTCGAATTGAATTTGAAAATGGCTGTGTTGCCAATGTCACTTCGAGTCGGATTTCGATGAAAAACATGCGGAAATCACGTTTTTTTCAAAAAGACGCTTACATCTCTGTCGATTATTTAGACAAAGTGTGTGAAGTGGTAAAAATGAAAGACGCACCGGAAGTCCCAGGTGATTTTGACATGATTTTACAAAATGCGGAAGGAATCAAAAAACAAATTTATTTTGACAATCCCGAAGTTTCTTTGAATAACGCTATTTTGGATGAATTGGAAACTTTTGCGGATGCGATAAATAACAATTCTACTCCGGTTGTGACGTTGGAAGATGGAACGGAAGCTCTGCGAGTGGCGTATATGATTATTGATTCGATGGAAAGGTAATTTGTTTCAAGTTTCAGGTTTCAAGTTGTTGCGAAACCTAAAACTTGACTCAATACGAAGCCTAACAAGGCAAAGCCAAACTTGAAACCTGAAACACTATATGTCTTTATCCAATAGTTTACTACTTGAAATAAAAACTTTAATAGCTCAAGCTAAAGAAGGTGCAATTCGTTCGGTAGATCATCATCGAACGGTCATGTATTGGCATATTGGCGAACGTATTTTCAATGAAGAACAACAGGGAAAAGAGAGAGCGGATTATGGAAATTATTTGATTAAATATCTTTCGGAACAGCTGCAACCTGAATATGGTAGTGGATTTTCAGTAAGACAATTAGAACGTTACAGGCAATTTTACAGAATATTTCCAATTGCGTCCACACTGCGGACGCAATTGAGTTGGTCGCATTACAAATTACTGTTAAGTATTGACAATGAAGACAAAAGAGAATATTATATAGCTGAAACAGCAAAAAACAATTGGTCGGTTCGCCAAGTGGAAAGGCAAATAAATAGTCAATTATTTGAACGACTATTGTTGAGTAATGACAAAGAAAGTGTTTTGGCAGTTGCTCGAAATGAAGTGATCCCAACCCATCCAAATGAAATCATCAAAGATCCTTTAATATTAGAATTCTTAGGATTAAAACGTGAAAGTGCTTATTATGAAAAAGATTTTGAACAAGCTATTATTACGAATCTCCAAGATTTTTTATTAGAATTAGGTAATGGATTTTCATTTGTTGCTCGTCAAAAACGAATTCATTTAGAAGGTGATGAGTTTTTTATCGATTTAGTTTTTTACAATCGTTTGTTGCAATGCTTCGTTTTATTTGAAATTAAAACACATAAATTAACGCATGAAGATTTAGGTCAACTTCAAATGTATGTTAACTACTATGACCGCGTTGAAAAAGTAGCTCACGAAAAACACACGATTGGAATTTTGCTTTGTGCTGATAAAAATAATGCCGTTGTAAAATACTCATTGCCAGAAAAAAACAATTCTATTTTAGCTAGCCAATATCAACTATATCTTCCATCTGAAGAACAATTATTGAAAGAAATTAGACGAGAAATAAACATATTAAATCAAAATAACTAACTTCAAGTACTTGAAACTTGAAACTTGAAACTTGAAACTAAATAACAAATGAAAACAATCGCAGTAATCGGAGCAGGAACCATGGGTAATGGAATCGCTCACACCTTTGCTCAAAGCGGATTTAAAGTAAAATTAATTGATAAATTTGAAAAATCGTTAGAAAAAGGTATCGCAACTATTGCTTCCAACTTGGATAGAATGGTAGCAAAAGGCACTATTTCTGAAGATGACAAACACCAAACCATTTCAAACATTATAACTTATACCGACATTAATGACGGAGTTGTAGGTTGTGATTTAGTTGTGGAAGCGGCCACTGAAAATGTAGGCTTAAAAATGACAATTTTTAAACAACTAAGTGATGTTTGTGATCACAATGTGATTTTGGCAACGAATACTTCATCCATATCCATCACACAAATTGCAGCTCAAGTGGTTCATCCGGAACGAGTAATTGGTATGCATTTTATGAACCCGGTGCCGATTATGAAATTGGTTGAAATTATTCGCGGGTATAATACCTCGGATGAAGTGACTAAAATCATCATGGATTTATCAGTCAAATTAGACAAAGTACCTACAGAAGTAAATGACTATCCTGGTTTTGTGGCTAATCGAATTTTAATGCCGATGATTAATGAATCCATTGAAACATTGTATAACGGAGTTGCTGGAGTTCAAGAAATTGACACGGTGATGAAATTAGGAATGGCTCACCCAATGGGACCTTTGCAATTGGCTGATTTTATTGGCTTAGATGTTTGTCTTTCCATCTTGAATGTGATGTACGACGGTTTCAAAAATCCAAAATATGCTCCTTGCCCACTATTAGTAAATATGGTGATGGCCGGAAAACTAGGGGTGAAATCCGGTGAAGGTTTTTATGATTATTCGGAGAGCAAGAAAGCGGAGAAAGTTTCGAAACAATGTAAATAAAGTAATCAGTGTTCAGTAATTAGTTGGCAGTTACTGAACACTTAAAACTGCCAACTGAACACTTTTATTTAATGAGTAAAATAATCCCCTTTAAAGCCGTTCGTCCCACACCGGACAAAGTCGCTTTAGTTACTTGTAGAAATTATGACGATTACAGTCAGACCGAATTGGCTTCGTGGCTGAATTTTAATCCGTACTCATTTTTACATGTGATTCATCCGGCATATGTGCATTCGCAAAAAATCACATTGGACAAACGTTTCAAAGGTGTAGCTCATAAATACCAGGATTTTAAAGCCGATGGAATTTTTATAGAAGAAGATCAACCCGTTTTCTTTCTGTATGAAATTCAAACTAAAACCAATGTATTTACCGGAATTGTTGCGGGAACATCCATTGAAGATTACAAAAACAATGTGATTAAAAAACACGAAGATACCTTGCAATATCGGGTGGAATTATTCAAAGATTATTTGCATCAAACCGGTTTTAATACCGAACCTGTTTTGATTACCTATCCAGATAATCCATCGATTAACCAATGGATTGAAGAAAAGAAAAAAAGTCAGCCCATCTACAATTATTCCACAACCAATAAAGAAAAGCACCAGCTTTGGAAAATTGAAAGTGCCGAAGAAATTCAGTGGTTGCAAAAACAATTTGAATTGATTCCAGAATTATACATTGCCGACGGTCATCATCGTTCGGCTTCAGCTGAATTATTATATGACCAAGACAAGCATTTGGGCAACGAAAACTTGAACTATTTCATGAGTTTTTTAATTGCTGAAAGTAATGTCAAAATTTTCGAATTCAATCGAATTATTCGTGATTTAAACGGGTATGAAACAATTGATTTCTTATTGAAATTAGAAGAACATTTCATCATTAAAAACAAAGAACAAGAATTGTGGAAGCCACAAAGTAAGTTTGAATTTGGCATGTATTTAGATGGTAATTTTTACGCACTTTTTTACAAGCAAGAAACTAAAAATCCAACTATTTTAGAAAACTTAGATGCTCAAATTTTATACAACAAAGTTTTGCAACCGCTGCTTGGAATTGACGATTTGCGTAACGACGAACGTATTGAATACATTCCCGGAAAGCAATCTATTTTAACACTCAAGGAATTGATTGATGAAGGCGAATTTGAAGTCGGTTTTATGCTTTATCCTTCGGATATTTCGGAGATTAAAGCATTGGCTGACAATCATTTGATTATGCCACCGAAGAGTACCTATATTGAACCGAAGTTTAGAAGTGGGTTGATGGTGTATGAATTGTGAAAAGAGGGAAGAGGGAAGATGGAAGATGGAAGATGGAAGATTAGAAGATAGAATTTAGAGAAAAAAAACAGACGCATTCTTTGTCATTTCGACAAAGGAGAAATCACACAAATATTTAAAATGCCAGTAGATAACCCACCTGTGATTGATTTTATAAGTATAACTATATATGCAAATAAAAATCACAGTTTAAGTAAAGCATCATTTATATAAGTGCTTTTCTAATTTTTAAAATTTCTTAAATCTGTGTTCTAATAAAAGCAATAAAATGTCAATAGCAAATAATTTAGCAAAGATAAAATCCGCTCTTCCGCCACACGTAACTTTAGTAGCCGTTTCCAAAACAAAACCGGTAACTGATTTGATGGAAGCCTATAACGCCGGTCAACGCATTTTTGGCGAAAACAAAATCCAAGAAATGACCGAAAAATGGCAACAAATGCCAAAAGATATTCAATGGCATATGATTGGTCATGTGCAATCGAATAAGGTGAAATATATGATTCCGTATGTCAGTTTAATTCATGGCGTGGATAGTTTGAAATTGCTCATAGAAATCAATCGATTAGCCGCAAAATGGCGGAAAAAAGTCGATTGTTTGTTGCAAATTCACATTGCCGAAGAAGAAACGAAATTTGGTTTGGATGAAAATGAATTAGAAGAGATGCTGAAACAAGTTCAGCATGACAAAGACCAGTTTGTAAATATCAAAATTGTCGGTCTGATGGGAATGGCAACATTTACTGACGATCAAACACAAATAAAAAGAGAGTTTTTACATTTAAAAGCTATTTTTGATAAACACAGTCAAATGAAAACTGACAACTGCCATCTGACAACGTTATCCATGGGCATGAGTGGCGATTATCAACTTGCCATTGAATGCGGAAGTAACATGATTCGGATTGGAAGTAGTATCTTTGGCGACAGGAGCTCCCTAACCCCTGAAGGGGGAATAGAGTAGGAACTGTTAAAATAGTAGGCATGAAAAGAGAAAAGAAAATAATTAGTAATAGTAATTCCCCCTTCGGGGGTTAGGGGGCTGATGTACGCAATTTTAGACATAGAAACCACCGGAGGTCAATACAACGAAGAAGGAATTACCGAAATAGCCATTTATAAATTTGATGGTCATGAGGTGATTGATCAATTCATTAGTTTGGTGAATCCTGAAAAACCTATTCAGCCTTTTGTGGTGAAATTAACCGGAATCAACAACGCCATGTTGCGGTCGGCTCCCAAATTTTATGAAGTAGCTAAGCGTATCATTGAAATGACCGAAGGTTGTATTGTTGTGGCTCACAATGCTTCTTTTGATTATCGAATTTTGCAAACTGAATTTAGAAGATTGGGATTTCAATTTCATAAACAAACACTTTGCACGGTTGAATTATCAAAAAAATTGTTACCCGGACATGAATCATATAGTTTAGGGAAATTGGTTCGTGCACTGGGAATTCCGATGGCCGACCGACATCGAGCAAGTGGCGATGCGATGGCAACAGTGAAATTATTCAAAATGCTTTTGACTCAAGATATTGAAAAAGAAATTGTCAAAAGCATGGTGAAAACCGAAATTAAATCGGGTATGTCACCGAAATTATTAGACATTGTTGAAAATTTGCCTTCCAAAACCGGGATTTATTACATCCATAATGAAAAAGGTGATTTAATTTACATCGGAAAAAGTAAAAACATAAAAAAGAGGGTCAATCAACATTTTACAGGCACTTCCCGTAAATGCAAAAAAATTCAATTAGAAGTTTTTGCGGTAACATTTGAAGAAACCGGAAGTGAACTAATTGCTTTATTGAAAGAAAGTGAAGAAATTAAAATCAATAAACCCATTTACAATCGAGCTCAACGCAAAACCATTTTCCAGTGGGCTTTGTATGCACAAAAAGATGAAAACGGCTATTTGGCATTAAAACTGCAAAAAGCGGATGGTCGCAAAAAAGAAATTACCTCTTTTAGCTCCATTCAAGAAGGAAAAAATGCATTATTTAAATTCACTGACCAATTCAATCTTTGCCAAAAAATTAATGGTTTGTATGACACAAAAAATGCCTGTTTTAAATACAAAATAAAAGAATGCGACGGTGCTTGCGTAGGAGTAATTTCGCCGGAAGAATACAATGAACGAGTGCAGGAGTTTATTGAAACTAACTTATTTGAAAACGAAAATATGGTAATTATCGACCGCGGTAGAACCCTCCAAGAACGTTCGGCGGTATTAATTGAAGGCGGTATTTACAAAGGTTACTGTTTTTACGATTTGAACTATCAAATTACCAATACAGATGTGCTCAACAACATTATCATTCACATGCAAAATAATCGGGATACCCGAAATATCATTAAAGCCTATTTAAGAAAACATAAAGTAATGAAAATTGTAAAATTTTAGTTTATATTAGCACTAAAGTTGATAAAAGGCTCATGAATTCAGTAAAATCATCTTGGGAAATTTTCAGACAAAAAACTCATATCATTATTTATGGGACAAATACTGTTGCCGGAAGATTATTCGACTTGATTTTATTGGGAATTATACTTTTGAGTGTTTTATTGGTAATGCTAGAAACCGTTGAAGGAATCGATTTAAAATTCCATGAGCAATTGGTTTTTTTGGAATGGGTCATTACTATATTTTTTACCATTGAATATATCCTAAGAATTATCACCATCAATAAACCGATTAAATATATTTTAAGCTTTTATGGAATTATTGATTTGATTGCAACGCTTCCCATGTATCTTTCTTTTTTCTTTGCCGGTACAAGTATTTTTACAACAATAAGAGCGTTACGATTACTCCGACTTTTCAAAATCCTCAATCACCCGCAGTTTTCGGGCCAATCAGTACATTTAAGGGAGTCTATCATTGCAAGTAGAGGCAAAATACTAGTATTTATGTATTTTGTACTGATTAGTTGCATAATCATTGGTTCTGTTATGTATGTGGTAGAAGGCAAAGAAGCAGGTTTTACAAGTATTCCAACGAGCATCTATTGGTGTATCGTTACGTTAACTACAGTAGGTTATGGAGATATTTCACCGATCACTCCGTTAGGTCAATTTATTGCCTCGCTGGTAATGATTATGGGTTATGGAATCATTGCAGTTCCCACAGGAATAGTTACTGCTGAATTAGCTAAAAACACAACTCCCAAAATGCCTCTGCCAAACAAATTACATTGCTTTGAATGTGGGTCGGAAACACACTTATCCGACGCAAAATATTGTCAGAACTGCGGACATTCGTTAGATGAAAACTAATTACTTGATTACAATTGTTGGTCCAACCGCCATCGGAAAAACGGCTTTGAGTATTACTTTGTCCAAACATTTTGGCTGCGACATTATTTCCTGCGACAGCAGACAGTTTTTCAAAGAGATGAAAATTGGCACCGCTGTTCCTTCTGATGAAGAATTGAAAGCTGCACCACATCATTTCATTCAAAACAAATCGGTTTTCGAAAATTATTCCGTAGGTGATTTTGAACGAGAAGCACTTTTGAAACTGGATGAATTGTTTCAAAAAAACAACATCCAAATCATGGTGGGCGGTTCAGGGTTATATGTGGATGCTGTTTTGCGAGGTTTTGATGATTTTCCGGATATAGCATCCTCCATTCGTGAAGAAATTAGAAGAAATTATGAAGAAAAAGGATTGGAATTTTTACAACAAAAATTGCAAGAATTAGATGCATATTATTTTGAAAAACTAAGTTCTGAAAATCCGCAGACCTTACAAAATCCGCAACGCATGATGCGATTTGTCGAAGTTTCTTTGGGAACCGGCAAACCCTATTCTTCTTTTTTAAATCAGAAGCAAAGTACACGGAATTTCACGCCGATTATCATCGGATTGGAAGCCAATCGGGAAATCATGTATGAACGTATCAATCGAAGAGTCGACCTCATGATGCAGGACGGATTGTTGGAAGAAGTGAAAAATTTACATCCCAACAAAAATTTGAATGCCTTACAAACCGTTGGCTATCGAGAACTATTTGATTATTTGGATGGCAAAACGAACGTAGAGTTTGCCATTGAAGAAATTAAAAAAAATACACGCCGATTTGCTAAACGTCAACTCACTTGGTTTAAGCGAACGGAAAACGTGGCATGGTTTGATTTTGAAACTGCAAATTCGGTAGTTATGAACTATGTCAATAATTCCATAAAATAAAAAAATCACACAACCTTTTTACTACTATTACATCTGAAACAAAGCCTTACAGATGAAAAAAATAGTTTTACTTTTTGCATTGATCCCCTTTTTATTTGCTTTTCAATGTGATCCTGAACCGGGACCTTGTGGCGAATATATTGAATTTGAAAAACGAGATTTGATTACAATTGAAAACCAACAAACCACCTATCAAGTTGGCGATTTAATTTGGCTTTCGTCAATTGTGGACAGATTTCAGGTAAACCCAATAACAGAAACTACCTATGATTTGTTTTCTTCTGATCAGAAATTAGCTTATTATTTAGGATTTAGTAAAACATCACTTTACAATGGTTCGATTTTTCTTAACATAAATGAAAACACAACCGTAATGGAAGAAGGAGAACTAGATTGGAACACCATTATTTTAACAAAAAACAATGAGCAATTCAAAAGTAAAATCGGAATCAAACTTTTAGAACCGGGAACTTATTCATTACTTATATACAATGTTTCTTCTTTTAATCGAGACCGGATAGGTTGCAATTTCACCACCTATTCAATGCCAACAGATTTTAATGGAATGGATAGTAAAGTGTTTACTTTTATAGTGGAGTAAATTCAAACATAAAAAAATGGCCATCTCACCAAATTTCACTTCTGTATATTCCAAAGACTGGGAAATTAATTTCATTCAATGTTATCCCAACGGACAATTGAAACATACGGAACTGTGCAATATCTTGCAACTAACTGCCGGCTTTCATGCAGAAATGGGCGGATTGAGTTTTAGTGATATGCAAGTTCACAACCAAGCTTGGGTTTTGAGTAGAATGCGAGTGGAGGTAACTGAATTACCCAAATGGCGAGATCGTGTCACAGTAAAAACTTGGATTGTGGATATGCAGGGTTCGCGTTCAGTGAGAGCTTTAGAATTGTATGTAGGAGATAAAAAAATGGTCAGCTCACTTACCTATTGGGTTGTTTTAAATACCGAATTGCGAAAACCGGAAACTTTGGCCTTGCCTTTTGAACACTTTGAAGTGTATCCTAAAAATGTCCCCACCGAAAAATCTTTTTCAAAAATCAACTTGCATGTAGCAACTACGTTTCTAAAAAACAAAGAGGTTCTCTTGTCTGATTTAGACATTGTCAATCATGCCAATAATGTGAAATATTTAGAATGGTGTTTGGATTGTATTCACCCAAACATTTTACTCAAAAATGGCATCAATGCATTTGATATGAATTTTTTAAGAGAATTACATTGGCATGATGAAGTTGAATTAGTATCATCTATGGAAGAAATTCCAAATTTCATTTCAGTGATAAAAAATGACAAATACTGTTTTGCTCTTTTTTTGGAATATAACCCATAGTTCATTATAAAACAAAAAAAAGCCTCTTTTCAGAGGCATTAAAAATTTATATAGATTTATTTTTAATAACTAATCGGAAACCTTCTCCATGAATATTAAGAATTTCTACATCCGGATCCATTTTAAGGTATTTTCTTAATTTGGCAATATAAACATCCATACTTCTAGAAGTAAAATAGTTATCGTCTCTCCAAATTTTTGTTAAAGCCAATTCTCTTGGCATCAAATCATTTTCGTGAAGAGCCAACATTTTTAGCAATTCATTTTCTTTAGGTGACAATTTAATTGGTTCTTGATTGCCAAAAGTTAAGAAGCGCAACTTAGAATTCAAATGAAGCTTTCCAATTTGAAATTCAAATTTTAAATTATCAGTTTTACTTTCAGACTGTTTGCGTTGCATGATGGCTTTAATTTTCATCAATAACACTTCAGAATCAAATGGTTTATTTAAATAATCATCTGCTCCAACTTTATATCCTTTTAAAACATCTTCTTTCATTGACTTTGCTGTCAAAAATATCAAAGGTACTTCTTTATTTTTTTCTCTAATTTCTTTTGCTAAAGTATAACCATCTTTATAAGGCATCATCACATCCAAAATACACAAATCAAAAATGTCTTTTTTGAATTTTTCAAATCCTTCCATTCCATTTTTGGCTAAAACGACATCAAAATCATTTAGCACAAGATAATCTTTTAATATGGCTCCAAAATTTGGATCATCTTCAACTAAAAGAATTTTTTTGTTTTCAGTTTCCATGAGTTAATTTATTTAATGGTATTTAATTTATTAATGGTAATTTTATAATAAAGGTACTACCTTTTCCTTTTTCGCTTTCAACAGTTATTTGTCCGTTGTGTTCTTCTACAATTCGTTTGACATAAGCTAAACCTAGTCCATGCCCTTTTACATTATGTATATCTCCGGTATGCTCTCGATAGAATTTTTCGAAAATTCGCTTTTGAGCTACTTTACTCATTCCTGTACCACAATCTTTTATTTTAACTACCAGAAAATCTTTCACGTTTTCTGTAAAAATATCAATTTTAGGTTTATCAGGTGAATACTTTATGGCGTTATCTAAAATATTTACAAATACGTTGGTAAAATGAACATCATTTAACAGAGCCGAAGTTCTTGATGCACTAAAATGTGTATTAATAACACCTTCTCTATCTTCGACGATTAAACTCACATGTTCGATAGCATCGCTAATTATTTCATTAATATCAATCGCTTCTTTATTAATTTCTAATTCTCTTTTTTCTAATTTAGATATTCGCAATACATTTTCTACTTGAGCATGCATTCGCTTATTTTCATCACGAATCATTTGTAAATATCGATGAACTTTCTCCTTATCATCAATAACTTTTGGATTTTTTATGGCATCTAAGGCAAGATTTATAGTTGCAATAGGTGTTTTGAATTCATGAGTCATATTGTTGATGAAATCTGTTTTTATCTCGGAAATTTGACGTTGCTTAAATAATTGATTCAATGCATTGGCATAAGCAATTATAATTATTAACGTAAAAATCAATGAAAGAATTGCAACCCCTATCAAATCAGAAAAAATAAATTTCTTTTTTTCCGGAAAACTTACTAATAATTGGTATTGACTTCTACCATCATTATCTGTAAAAACAGGAATACTATATGTATCATTTTTATTGAATTTAAACTTATCAGATTTAACTTTAGTAGCTAAACCGTTACTATAAATTCCAAATTCAAAAGGAGTATTTATTCCATATTCCGTGAGTTGTCTTTTCAATAATTCGAAAAGTTTTTCTTTGGAAACTCTTCGTTGAATAGGATAAGTTAATGCAATATCATTAAAAGAGATATCATATAATAATTTGTCTAAAACCTTAAGTTTTCCTGATTTTTCAATTTTTAAATCAGGTCTTAAATTATTTTGCAAATTTGATTTATCAATTCCATTATGATATATTTCAGTTTTTCGTTTTGCAGAAAAACTTTTCACTTTCATACTGTCAAATTTTTTATCAAAGAACGAGGGTGAAATAGTAAAATCTTGTGAATTGATACTATTCGAATAAATTATAGTTTCATTTGTTTGTGAATTTCGCTGATAATAGCCAAATTCTAAAAAATCCGCATCAACTTTATCGCTTCCTGTACTGTCCTTAAACTGGTTTATTTTATCAACGAAAGATAAAATCTCCTGCTCTTGGATATTTGCCGAAACATTCCCTAATACCTGTTTCACATGGAATTTAAACTGTTCTTGATTGTTTTCTAAAGAAGAATTAAACCAATAAACCTGAACTAAAATTATTCCGATAAGTGAAATACTCATCAAAAACACTAATAGTCTAAATAACACTCTAGTCATCGTTACAAATTTAACATTTTAACATTTGTATTGTTAATAGATTAACCAAACATTAACATCATGCCTTTTTATTATAAATCATTTAATACTTTAAGAATTTGATCAACTTTTGTTTTAGTGTTCTCAATATCAATATTTTCAATTACAAAATCACTCGCTGAAATCTTCATTTCATCAGTCCATTGATTTTTTATTCTTTCCAAAACAGCTTCTCTAGTTACTTTATCTCTATCCTTTACTCTTTTAATTCGGAGTTCTTGCGGAGCAACAACCGTAATAACTTTATCACATTGCTTATTGCCTCCGGTTTCAAATAAAATGGCAGTTTCTTTAATAACAAATGGAAAATTCTTTTTGCTCTTTAACCAATTTTTAAAATGCTTTTGCACTTCAGGATGAACAATATTATTTAATTCAGAAAGTTTTGCAGGATTATTAAATACTAGTTTAGCCAATTTTGGTCTGTCAATTTTTAAATTTACTAGTATATCATTACCAAAAACTTTTGTTATTTTAGTAATGATTTTTCTTGTTTCCATTAATTTTTTAGCTTCAGTATCGGCAATATAAACAGGAATACCTTTTGAAATAAATAAATTAGCCACAGTTGATTTTCCGCTTCCGATTCCTCCAGTTAAACCAATAATCCTAGTCATTTTAATTTGATTTAAAAAACAATTCAGGAAATTCAGTTTTGGGATTTCTCTTTAAAATGGTTATTAAAATAAACGAAATTAAAAAACCAAAACCATATCCATAAAATTGAATTAAGGCAGCAACTAAACTAAGAGACCCTATTTTAACACTTTTGTTACAAATTGAAGACACAAAAAAAAAAAGCAAAAAATAAAACCCATAAAATAAAATGGGAAAAAAAAGACCAAAAAACATAACTATGATTGCCAAATCCAAACCAATAATAAACAGGGTTGGTAAGAAAAAAGTAGGCTTACTAAATTCAGGATACCAACTGTTTAAAATTGGACGTGCTTTTCCAAATTTGAATACTTGATTGTAAAATTTAGACCAATCTATTCTGCGTTTATGATAAACATAGGCTTTAGTCAATAATTTAGTATTGAATCCTAACTTCCATAATCGAATTGATAAATCAGGATCTTCCCCCGGATGAATATTTCCAAAACCTCCGGATGCTTCAAAAGCTTTTTCAGAAATTCCCATGTTAAAACTTCGGGGTTGAAACTTATCGATTTTTTCAGAACCACCACGTATTCCTCCAGTAGTTAAAAACGAAGTCAAGCTGAAATTAATTGCTTTTTGGATGTCAGAAAAACTATCTAACGCTTTATCAGGTCCACCAAAACAATCAATATAGTCACTATTTAAAGCTAATTCTACTTCTGATAAATAATTTGTCGGAATAATGCAATCAGAATCGAAAATGATAAAATAATCTCCTTTTGCTCGTTTCATGCCAAAGTTTCTGGAATCACCCGGTCCTGAATTTTCTTTAAAAAAATAAGCTATTGTTAGTTTATCCGAATAGTTAGAAATTATATTCTCACAGCTAATTGCTGAACCATCTTCTATGATTACAATTTCAAATGGTTTATTGTAGTCTTGAATTATGAGACTATCAAGTAATTCCTCTATTTCTTCCGGACGATTATAAACCGGGATAATAATTGAAAAATACATGTTGAAATTTTAACAAATATACAGCATAAAAAACAAAAGCCACGCGGTAGGCATGGCTTTTGAAATCAAATTATTAAAAATTATTGTTTGATAACTTTGATTGTTTTTTCAAGATTATCTTCAGTAGTTATTTTTACTAAATAAGTACCTGAAGCTAAAGCTGATAAATCTAATTGACCTTGTGTTGCATTAACATTAGCAGTTATCATTTGTTGACCTAAAAGATTAACAACAACTGCTTTTGAAATGTTAGAAACATATGATAAGTTCAATACATCTTTCACCGGGTTTGGATAATATGTAAAATTAGCATTATCGAATGATGTAGCACTTAATGAACCATCAAATGCCGAAATCACAAATGAACCTTGAGAACCATTATAACCCCAAGCTCTGATTAAAATTGTTTCACCAGCTGTTAACCCGGTTAAAGATAATGTTGAAAACAAACCAGTTGTATCATCATTACACGATATAGAAACTAGTGCTCCACAAGTACCCGAATAAGCTTCAATAGCGGTATCTGCTAAACCTGCATTACCTTGTGTTTCTATTGTGATTGTTCCGGCTTCAGGTACAACAACAGAATACCAAACATCTTTTCCATTAGTAGCAAAACCAAATGCACCACAAGATGGAAGTGGATCGGAAACATTTGAAGTAGCTCCTAAACTAGTTGTTGTTAATGCATAGTCTGCAAAAACAGCACCAGCAGTTAAAGCTATTGCATTGGCACAGTTATCATTTGCAGGTGCAGGTGGTGGCGTTCCACAAAATATATTTCTAGCTCTGAAAGTAGTATTATCTCCACAAGCATTATCAGTGTGTAAATAGAATCTTACTACATCAGTAACATTAGATGTCCAAGTTAATGGTGTAACACCATAAGCTAATACAACAGTACCGTCTACGTTACCAATTGTAATTCTATCAGTTGCAATACTACTACTAAATGTATACTCAACCCCAGAGGTTAAATTCACATTTGAATATTCTCCAGCATATCCCACATTAGTAATGATTTGAGTAATTCCAATACAAGCTGGTGTAAATGTAGCTAATGGGAATAGTCCGTTCGGATCATTCAAACAACCAACAAAAACAGGTTCGTTTACTGTTAAAACACCACTTAAATAAGTAGTTCCATCCCAGAAGTTACCATCATTAGAGGCATTGATACCTCCATAAACATAATCTCCTGAATTCAGTCTAAATCTTGTTGCATAATAGTAGGTGCCCGGTGTTAAACCCGTGCCTATTTCTGCCATATATTCATCATTGTTTCCAACACTAGCTGCATTGTGAGTGGCATCCACCCAATTTGTCCAAGTAGATGGGTTGGTATTTTCTCCAACAGGACTGATTCCTACCCATGCTTGAATCCCGGCTGCTTGACCGGAATAACCAGGTTCAACATCTGTTAAACCAGCTTTATAAATTTGGCCGTAAACAGTTCCTGAACCTCCTTGAGTAATATCAAACGCAGAAGGAAACTGTAGGTTTACATAATCCGGTGTATCAGTCGTTACTACACCACAAACGATAGAACGAACTCTATTTACATCTTCATCACCACATTCATCATCAACGTGAGAATAAAACCTAATTTCCCCGGTCACATTAGCAACCCAAGTTAAAGGTGTATCTCCAAAAGCAGCAGCTGTTGCACCGGCATCAGTACTTAATGTAATAAAATCTGTAGAACCGGAACTGAAAATATAAGTTTCACCGGAAGTTACATTCACAACAGAGTACTCACCAGCCCATCCATCTGTTACAATAACATTTGTTGTCAATCCATCACAAGTTACCGGAGTATAAGTATCCGCAGGATATTGTCCATTAGGAGCACTTAAACAATATCCTGGAGGGTCTTGAGTCGTAAATGTCCAAACAGGGCATCCTATTGCACTTCCTCCTAAATTTTTTGGAACAATCTTCCAATAGAATGTAAAACTATAATCATTGACATTAACATTAATTGAAGTTGTAGTATAATTTCCTAAAAAAGTATTAACTGCATCAGGAGCAATTCCATAATAGAAATCATATGATGTTGGAGCATCCCCTGTAGTTGGGGCAGTCCAAGAGAAATTAACTTGTCCAACAGGAATAGTAGCTCCATCAGCAGGAGTCAACAATGTTGCACAACCGGGAGCAGCTACTGATGATTCCATGTTTACATTATCAATTGCCCAGTTGTCACCATCATCATTTGTCATGACAAAAGCAATATAAATGGATTGACCAACATAAGCACTCAAATCAACAGATTTTACAGTCATTGTTGTTAAATTTAAGTCTGCTTCTGTTTGAGATAGAACGGTTGTAAATGTTGCATGATTTGTTTGTGAAGTTGTTGACACACGAATATCATACGTTGTACCATAGTTTACAGTAAATTGTTGTCTTTGATAAAAAGTCAACAATGTATTTGGAGCAGTAACCGTATGCAATGGTGATACTAACCAATCCTCTGCTAAACCACCAGTCACATCTTCCCAACGAACAAAAGCAGCTTGTGTTCCTGTTTGAACAAAAGCAGTCGCAGTAGTTACAGACCAATCAAATTCAGTTCCTAAACCATTGGTCCCTCTAAAGGATGCCCAACCAGCTGGAGGAACGGTAGTTTCAAAACTTTCAGGAAACTGAGCAAAAGCAGTAAAACTGAAAAGCATTAATAAAAATAATGTAATTTTTTTCATATTTATAAATTTTAAAATTCAATGTATAAATATAAAAAAAAATACCCACAAAATTGTATTGTGAGTATGATTTTTTATAAAACTCTTTGTTATTCTTTTGTAAAATATTCCATAACGTCCTGACTTACACCCATATTTGAAAATCCGCCATCGTTATATAAATTTTGTAATGTCACTCTTTTGGTTAAATCCGAAAACATTGCTATCGTAAAATTAGCACAATCTAAAGCAGTGGCATTACCAAGTGGCGACATTTTATTGGCATAGGTAATAAAACCATCAAAACCCTTAACTCCCTGTCCTGCAGTTGTTGGTGTTGGCGATTGAGAAATTGTATTAACTCTAACTTTTTTATCCTTGCCAAAGAAATAACCAAAACTTCTCGCGATAGATTCTAAATATGCTTTGTTATCTGCCATATCGTTATAATCAGGAAAGACACGTTGAGCAGCCATGTATGTCAAGGCTACAACACTTCCCCACTCATTCATGGCATCTTTTTGATATAAAACCTGCATTACTTTGTGAAAAGAAACTGCAGATACATCCCAACCTTTATGTGTAAACTCATAATTTTGATTTGTATAATGGTTTCCTTTTCTAACATTCACAGACATTCCTATCGAGTGAAGGACAAAATCCAATTTTCCACCTAAAATCTCAACTGCTTTTTCTACTAAATTTTCCAAATCAGCAACTGATGTTGCATCTGCAGGAATAATTTGAGAGCCTGTTTTTTCAGCCAGTTGATTAATTGTTCCCATTCGCATAGCAATTGGGGCATTGGTCAGAACAAAAGTACCACCTTCTTCATGAACACGCTCTGCTGTTTTCCATGCTATTGAATTTTCATCTAATGCTCCGAATATAATTCCCCTTTTCCCTTTTAGTAAATTATACATACTATTTTAATTTTATTTTTATTTATATGAGGTTTCAAATATAGTTAAAAAATCAGTTTAACAATGCTTTTGCATGATTTATGGCTGAATCAGATAAAGAATTCCCTGAAAGTATTTGAGCAATTTCGATGATTCTTTCATCATTATTTAACAATATAATTTCAGATTTTGTCTTGTCTCCCAAATCAGATTTAAAAACTTTGTAATGAAAATTACCTTTGGCAGCAATTTGTGGCAAATGAGTGATAGCAAAAATTTGCATATTCTTACTCATTTCCTTCATAATATCTCCCATTTTATTAGCAATTTCTCCGGAAACACCGGTATCAATTTCGTCAAAAATTAGGGTTGGCAAACTTGAATATTGAGCTAAAACAGCTTTAACTGCCAACATAATTCGTGACATTTCACCACCGGAAGCTACTTTTTTCAGTAATCCAAAATCAGATCCTTTGTTGGTTGAAATCAAAAACTGAATAGTATCTTTTCCGTTTGAAAAAAAGGTGTCCGAGAATGTCAACTCAATATTAAATTGCACATTTGGCATACCTAGCTGACTCAAAATAGAAATAAGCATTTTTGTCAAACGTGGTAGGCTGTTTTTTCTGTTAAAGTGAATATTTTTAGCTAAATCAATCAAAATTGTTTGCTCCTTCTGAATTTGATTTTCAAGTCCCAAAATTGATTTTTCTAACGTTTCCAAAGAACTCACTTTTCCATTCAATTCTTGTTGAATTTGAAGCAATTCACCAATGGTATTAACCTGATGTTTTTTCTGTAAAGTGTAAATTAATTGTAGTTTTTGAGAGATAAAAGCTAATCTCTCCGGATCATTATCAACGGAATCAGAAAAAAGATTTAGTTCATTTACAATATCTTTCAGTTCAATAGAAATACTCTCAATACGCTCATAAAGCAAAGCATATTCTGACGAAAATTGACTAATTTTTTGGATGGCAATTTTAAACTCTTTTATTTGCTGAAGTATCCCAAATTGTTCATTATCTGACAATAACAAACTTTTTTCCAGTTGTTCTTTAATTAATTCAACGTTATTCAATTTTTCTAATTGAATTTCCATTTCTTCTTGTTCACCATCAATTAATTTAGCTTGTTCCAATTCCGTATACAAAAAGGCTAAATAATCTTGCTCTTTTAAACCTTCTGCATATAATTCTTTTTGTTGCTCTACGGTATTTAAAAGTGATTTGTAATTTTTCAATTTATGACGATAATCAACTAATAAATTCTGATTTGAAGCGACAGCATCGATTATTTGAAACTGAAATTGCTCTTCGGTTAATTCCCGAGTTTGATGTTGTGAATGAATATCCAATAAATATTCGCTGAGTTCAACCAAGGTTTGCAAATTAACGGGACTATCATTTACAAAAGCTCTCGATTTTCCGGAAGGAAGAATTTCACGTCGAATAATAGTTACCTCTTCATAATCCAAATCGTTAAGTTCAAAAAAATCTTTTAAAGCATATTTTTCAATTGAAAAATGCCCTTCAATTATACATTTCTCTTCTTTATTTTTAAGTGAAGTTAAGTCTGCTCTTTTCCCTAAAACTAATCCAAGTGCTCCTAATAAAATTGACTTTCCTGCTCCGGTTTCACCGGTAATGGTTGAAAATCCATTTGAAAAATCAATGGATAATTTGTCAATTAAAGCATAATTATTTATGGATAATGAAGTTAGCATAACTATTCTGAATACAAATAAACAACTGCAATGTACTCAATAAATTAGAAGAAGATAGAAGTAAAAATGAGATTATTTAAACAAAGTTATTAAAACTTTATTGTAGACCATTTAGACGCATTTAAAGGAGAAAGTCGATTTAACTTGTCAACTAATTCAGTAGTTTGTATGCTGGGTCCATCTGAAAAAATATCGGCTATTTCATCTGATTTTGCATCAAAAAACACTCGGGTTAAAAATGCATTTGGTCTAACTGAATGAATTACTGAGAGATTTAAAAGTGCAGTTTTCAAATTCTCTTTTCCCAATTTCACATCATCTGCCATTTTATCAAGACCATTTGCGTGGTATTCAAAATAGGCTTGTCTGATTGGATTAAACGTATTAGACAACAAATCACTGATTAAATAATAGCGGTTTTGTAAACCATCGGTTTGAGACCAACCTTTATAACCTCCTGTTTGAGCTACACTCATCACGTTTTGAGCCATCTCTAAATACCTGTTTCCTTTTAAAGATTCAAATGAATCTGCATCTAAGGCCATTATAATGTAACTGTAGAAGGCAACCACTGAAACTAAGTTAGAGTCAAATGAATTGGGATTAAAATTTAGACTTTCAAATTCAACATATTTGAATGTGAAATCTTTATCGTTATAATTAAATATTGGGGTTGAATATATCGAGTTATAAACCGGTCTGGAAGATTGAATTTGAATAGTTGCCGTAAAAGTGGTATTATCTACTTCCGAAACATTAATAAACATAGAACATTCAATTCGTTCATTTTGGTTAAAATTTTGGCTAGACCATTTTGTTTTATTTACAAAATCATTTAATGATGTTTCTAACGTCTTGAATACCTGCTGTGTATTAGCCGTAACCCTTTCAGAATTTACACTTACAACACAATTAAGTTCTTGAGCTTGAATAAATCCAAACAGCATTAAAACTAAAACAACTATTATTTTACGCATGATATAACCCTATTATTTTATTTAAAATATCTTTAGCCACTTCTTCCTTGGGTTTTAATGGCATCGGTTCAATTTTAAATGATTTGTCAATAAATGTAATTTTGTTTGTCGCTTTACCAAAACCGGCACCTTCATCATTGAGCGAATTTAAAACAATCAAATCTAAGTTTTTTTTCTGAATCTTCAACTTGGCGTGTTCAATTTCATTTTCAGTTTCTAATGCAAAACCTACTAAAAATTGTTTCGTTTTAATTTTTCCTAAGGAAGCTAAAATATCTTTCGTTTTTTCAAGTTCAATAGAAAATGCTGCTTCAGTTTTTTTTATTTTTTGTTTAGCAATTTGTTTTGGTTTATAATCCGCCACTGCTGCTGCTGCTATTGCAACATCAACATCATCAAATAACAGATGGCATTGATCAAACATTTCATCTGAAGATGTCACGCGAATTAACTGTATACTTGAATTATCATTTTGAAAATGACTTGGTCCGGTCACTAAAATAACTTCAGCTCCCAATTTTGCAGCTTCATTGGCAATATCAAAACCCATTTTTCCAGTTGAATGATTTCCTATAAAACGCACAGGATCTATTGCTTCGTATGTGGGACCTGCAGTTATTAATATTTTTTTTCCTTTTAAAGGTAATTGTTGGAGCAAATGATTTTCTAAAAAGGCAATAATATTTTCAGGCTCTGCCATTCTGCCTTCACCGGATAAGCCACTAGCTAATTCACCATGCTCAGCAGGAATCATAATGTTTCCAAAAAGCGATAATTTATTTAAATTGGCTATTGTAGTTGGATGCTTATACATATCTAAATCCATTGCCGGGGCAAAATATACCGAACATTTTGCGGACAAATAGGTAGCCATCAATAAATTATCACAATTCCCATTAGCCATTTTTGCTAAGGTATTCGACGTTGTAGGAGCTACTAGCATCAAATCCGCCCAAAGGGCTAATTCAACGTGATTATTCCAAGTAGCATTTTGATTGTCCGATTCATTTTCTTCATTATAAAACTCAGAAAATACAGGATTTTTAGAAAGTGTGGAAAGAGTTAATGGTGTCACAAACTCTTTAGAAGCAGGTGTCATGATGACTTGTACCTCGGCACCTGCTTTTATAAATAATCTAACTAAGGAAGCAGTTTTATAGGCAGCAATTCCACCGGTTACACCCAGCAGCACTTTTTTCCCTTTTAAAACTGACATAGCGTTTTATTTTGTAGTATCTCTGTAGTAAATTTTTCCCTCTAGCCACTCTTGAACAGCTAACGCATGTGGTTTAGGTAATTTTTCATAAAATTTTGAAACTTCAATTTGCTCTTTGTTTTCAAAAATTTCTTCTAAACTATCATTATAGGTAGCAAACTCTTCTAATTTCTCAATTAATTCCTTTTTAATTTCAGAATTAATTTGATTTGCTCTTTTAGCCATAATAGTAATAGCTTCGTAAACATTCCCTGTAGGTTCTTCAATTACTCTTTTATCATATGTAATTGTGTTTACCGGAGCATTCGTTTTTTTTAAATCCATGACATGTATCTATTTAGAAAATTGTTGTAAATTTTGATTTAGTTTATTCATTAAATCATCTGCTTGTTCTTTATATTCTGATGAATTAGAATGCTTAATATATTTATCGTAAGCCTCTTTTGCACTTTTTAATCGTTCTTCTACTTTCTCTGAAACACTATTGATTGCTAAATAATAAGCAGAATCAAATTTATAATACAACGCAGCTTCTTTAAATGGTGTACCCGGATAATCTGAAATAAAATTATCCAAAGCTACGATAGCTGACTTGTAATCATAAACTGTTACAGCACCAGCAGCAATGGTATTATATTGTTTTGCGTTTTCAAAAGCCTTTTTTTCAATTTTTTCTCTTAACTGTTTTACAATAACGTTTGCTTCAGAAAGTAGAACTGATTCCGGGTAATTATCAATAAAACCTTGCATTTTATCGATTGCTTTGTAGGTATCCACTTGATCTAATGAATAAACAGGTGATAATTTAGAATAGCAAAAAGCTCCTAAATAAGCACATTCTTCGACTTTTTCACTTTTAGGATAAGAAGATACAAAACTTTCAAATTGATAACCTGCCAAATAATATTGCTTCGTTAAAAAATAACTTTGAGCATACATGTAAAACAACTTTTCGGCTTGTGGTTTGCCTCTGTAAGTGGGAGCGATTTGATCAAATAAACGAATCGCTTTTTCATATTTTCCTTCATTATATTTTGATTCGGCCATTGTATATTTAACGCCAACATCTTCACTTTTTAGAGCATCTTGATATGGTCCACAAGAAGTGACAATTAAAGCAAAAATGAAAATAAAATACAATTTATTCATTAGATGGGTTTTAAGGGCAGATTCTAAAGTAAAACTTACTTAAAAAATCGAACTGCAAATTTAGTTATTAATTGCAGACTACAAAACATTTTTTTCATAGTCTTTTAAAGGTGTAAAAAAACAAAAAGTAGCCTAAATTAAAGCTACTTTTATATTTAGATTAACATAAATTATTTTACTGTTGACATCGGACTCACAAAATTTTTCATTTCGTTGTCAAATAGATACAAACCTCCTTTATCATCACCAATTAAATTGATTTTATCCAAGATGTAACGGGCTGTTGCTTCTTCCTCAATTTGCTCTGCAACATACCATTGAAGGAAATTATGTGTTGCAAAATCTCTTTCATCTAGTGTAATTCCAACTAAATTATTAATACTTTCAGATACTTTAATTTCGTGTTCTAAAAGTTGTTTAAACAAAGATTTGTAATTGGTAACATCTAATTTTGGTTCTAAAGTTGAACCGACTTTAGCTTCACCCCCTCTTTGATTTACATATTTGATTAATTTCAACATATGCATTCGTTCTTCGTCAGATTGCTTATACATAAATGTTGAAATACCTTCAAATCCCTGAACCTCAGCCCAAGATGCCATTGCTAAATAAACTTGAGAAGAATCACCTTCCATTTTAATTTGCTTATTTAATGCTTCTAATACTTTTAATGATAACATAATATTTCTTTTGGTTATTATATTTTTTTTATTAAACTAATTTAAAACTTTTTTCACCATTTGTCGGATTCTATTTGCTAAGTCTTCATTTACATTAACCAAAGGAAGTCTTACTGTATTTTCACATAATCCTAATGTTTTGAAAACCTCTTTAATTCCGGCAGGATTACCTTGCTCAAATATCAAATCAATTGCATCGGCAACGAGATAATGAAGTTGATAAGCTTCCTCCACATTTCTTTCTAAACCAAATCTGACCATAGTTGAAAATTCTTTTGGAAATCCTTCTCCTATTACAGAAATAACTCCTGCACCTCCGGCTAATATCATTGGCAAGGTAATCATATCATCTCCCGATATAACCAAAAAATCATTAGGTTTATTTTGGATTAATTTCATAGCTTGAACAATATCGCCAGCTGCTTCTTTAATAGCAACAATATTTTTAAAATCATGAGCTAATCTAAAAACAGTTGACGGAACCATATTACTTGCTGTTCTTCCGGGTACATTGTATAAAATAACAGGAACAGGAGAAGCTTCTGCAACCGCTTTAAAATGCTGAAAAATTCCTTCCTGAGTTGGCTTATTATAATATGGAGAAACTGACAAAACTGCCACAAAAGGTGATAAATCACGTGTTTTTAATTCTTCGACTACTTTATAAGTATTATTTCCTCCAACTCCTAAAACCAAAGGCAGTCTATTTTTATTTGCTTTGATTACGGTTTCAATAACTAAATTTTTTTCATCCCCATTTAATGTTGCACTTTCTGCTGTTGTTCCTAGAACAACTAGGTAGTCTATTCCTCCTTCAATTTGAAAATTCACAATTCGGGTTAACGCTTGTGTGTCAACAGAAAAATCATTTTTGAATGGTGTAACCAAGGCCACACCTGTTCCAATTAGAGATTGCATATTATATTTTTTTTAGTATTCGTAAATATTTAAAAAGTTCATCTATAAAAACATTATATTTTTCAACTTGGGTTTCTATCATAAAATGATTTAAACGTTTGTCTACAGAGGTGAATCCAACTTTAAAATTGGCTTTAGACTGATGTGTCACTATCACTAAAGGAGTTTTTTTAACATCATAATAACTAATCAATAAATCATAATCTTTCGCTATAAAATCAAGTGCTTCTTTTCTTTCTATCGTCCCTAACCATGAAACATCTTTTTTACTGTAGTGAGGGTAATCTATTATTTCTTTCTTTTTATAGCTGTTTTTAAAAGCCAATACGGTAAGATTTTTTACTTCAATTCCATTAGAAACTAATTGTTGAATCAATTTATCTTTTTCTGAAAAAAATGTTTCGTCTATCAGCAAACCTACTGTTACAATTGGCTTGCTAGAAATAGTTGAATTAACATTGAGTGAACTTTTTTTTACTATTCTTTTTGCGGAAAAATTCTTGAAAAATTTTAAAAACATTGTACCTTTACTTGGTTTACAAAATTACTGAATTAAAGTTGTTTTTTCGATGCTAAAACTAAAAAACTATATCGTTGTAATGAAACATTTTGTGTTAATTATAACATTTTCTTTACTACTATTCGGATGCAAAACATCCTATGAAATTGTAAAAATTGAAGGTAAACAAATTGGAGTTTCTGACCCAACAGCTAAACAACCTGAATTAGAAAACTTTATAAAGCCTTATCGAGAACATATCAACAAAGATTTAGACAGTGTTTTAGCTTTTTGTCCGGAAACATTAGACAAAAGCAAAGGGGAATGGCAAACCAATATAGGAAATTTCATGGCTGATGTTTGTTTATCAGGAAGCAACAAAATTTTTTCAAAACGCTACAATAAATCAATCGACCTTTGTTTATTAAATCATGGTGGAATTCGCTCTATTATTCCTAAAGGAAATGTTACCACCCGAACAGCTTTTGAGGTCATGCCTTTTGAAAATATTATGGTGGTAATTGCTTTAAAAGGAAGTCAAATTAATGAACTTGTTGCCCATATTATTAAAGAGAAAAAACCCCATCCGTTAAGTGGAATGAAATTAATTCTAGACAGATATCTACTTGTCAAATCCATCATGATTCAAGATAAAGAACTAGATTTAAATGCTACTTATTATGTAGCTACTTCCGATTATTTAGCCAATGGAGGTGATAATATGCGATTTTTTTTAACCAATGAAGGAGTCTTTGATTTAGATTATAAAATTAGAAATATGCTGATTGATTACTTTAAAGAGGTTAGCACGGTTGAAGCTTCATCTGTTCCGAGAATTATTATCAATCCAAATTAAAATAGTTTATGAAAAGAAGAGAATTCATAAAAAATACAGCTGCCGGAACTGCTTTAGTAGGATTTGGAGGATTATCACTGACTAGTTTAGATCATCTAAAAACCAAACATTTGACCATATTGCATACAAACGATGTTCATAGTCACATCGATCCATTTCCTGCAGGACATCCAAAAAATGCAAACATGGGTGGTGTTGTAAAAAGAGCTGTTTTAATTGAAAAAATCAAACAAGAAAATCCAAATGTTTTACTTTTAGATGCCGGTGATAGTTTTCAGGGAACACCCTATTTTAATTATTACGGCGGTGAATTGGAATACAAATTAATGTCAAAAATGGGGTACGAAGCAACCACTATCGGAAATCATGAATTTGACAACGGAGTTGATGGTTTAGCTGCTCAAATACCTCATGCCAAATTTGACATTCTTTCCGCTAATTATAACTTTGAAAATACCGTCATGAATGGTTTTGTAAAACCTTATAAAATCTTTCGCAAGGACGGAATTAAAGTGGGCGTATTTGGTTTAGGAGTTGAATTAGCTGGGTTAGTAGACAAAAAAATGTATAAAGAAACTATTTACCTAGATCCGGTTGAAATCTCGTTGGACACGGTAAAAAAACTAAAACATGATGAAAAATGTGATTTAATTATTTGTTTGTCCCACTTAGGTTATGCCTATAAAGATGATTCTTCTAAAATAAGCGATGTAAAATTAGTATCCTTAACCCGTGATATTGATTTGATAATCGGCGGACACACCCACACTTTTTTAGATAAACCAACAATTCATAAAAATTTGGATGGAAAAGATGTTTTAGTGAATCAAGTAGGTTGTTATGGAATTAATTTAGGACGAATAGACTTTTATTTCGATTCAGAATCAACCGTAATTTCACAAGGTAAATCCATAATTGTCTGATATTCATATTTAATAATATACCGAAAATAATAGTGAGCAGATTTTAAAATCTATTTTTAAATTGAAATTCATTCAAACTTGAAGATAAAACTTAATTAGCCGTTGATTTTTCAATAACCAATATAAATTTATTAAAAGCAAAATAGGCAAACGTATTAAGCGTCATAGCAATAGGTCTAAAAATTTGCAATTGAATTTAAAATTTTTCAATAAAGATAATAAAGTGTAACGTTACAAACGACAAAACACAAATCATTAACCAAGAACTACTATTGTTACCATTCATGACATAATTAGACAAGGCAATTCCTCCAAGTTAAGAAATCAGAATATTATGAACAATCATAATATAATAAACCTCTTTAGTTAATAAATCAGTATCTAAAAAGATTAAAAAAACACGAATAAAAAAGGTACGGAAGCCAATAAGACAGGTATAAAATCTTTAATTTTCATGACTTTCAAAATATGTAAAATACTGATAAATCGATGAAAAATAAAAACTACTAAACCAATGAAAATAAAATACAAATCATTTGGAATAAACAAAACATTTGTGAGTAAAGAAGTTCCAATAGTTAGAAAAAATAAGACATCTTTCTTTTCAGAACTAAACCAATAAAGAAGCATCAGTATAATTGAGATTGATGGCTTGAACACATAAATCAAGGGCATTAATCTAAAAATTATGCAATAATTTCAATCAAAGCCACTACAAAAAAATACAAACCTCAATAGCTTTACTTTATTCAAATTGTCCTATAATTGAATTCTAAATAAAGTTTTGAAATTTTCAACCAGTTGATAATTTTTAGGTGAATTTTTATAAAATAAAAAAACCGAGCTATTGCTAACTCGGTTTTGAAAAAGATATTTTTATCTATTTGCTAGCTTTCACTGCTAAAGAGTAAATTACTAAACCGAAACCAATTTTATTGATAGCATCGGCTATGTTATAAACTACATCAATATTTAGATTAAGGCTGTGTAAACCATTATACCAACCGTCAGTGCCTAACATATATCCCAATGGATAAATAGACCATCCAACTAGAACAAACCAACACAAAATTTTGTGAGCAGCTAAAACATCACCACCCGCTTCTTTTGCTAATTTGGCTGCTGAACCTAACCAAATTTCATAAACAATTGCAAAATAAGCAAGACCTGAAATGAATCCCCATAGAGCTGCATTGTCTCTATCAACTGCTTCTCCAAAATAGCCTGTTACTAACATAATGATTGAATAGCCAATCATTCTCCAAAGTAAAGATTGTTTTGCACCGGCAATTTTAAGAATTAAATAAAATTCAAGACACATTAAAGGCACTGTCAACACCCAATCTACGTAACGGAAAAATGTTGGTGATTCCATGTGAGAAGCCCAATAGTCTCTCATGTAAAAATAGTGAACAGCGGCAATGAATGTAATCAAGCCGGAAACTAAAACAGATGTACGCCATTTCTTGTCAAACTGACTCAATGACAAAAAGAAAAAAGCTGAAGCAGCCATCATAGCCATACAGCCTACAAAAAATGTGAAACCTACATAATCAGTAGGATCTAACTTTGGAACTAAGTCCGCGATTAACATAAAATTTTTCATAAAGATTTGAATTAAAAAATTGAATTAAAGGTTATTGTTTAACCAAAACTATAAAAAAATTAAACAAAATAAAAATATTTTTGTTTAATTTTTTTTGTTTATTTTTAAAAAATATTTAAAAAAAGATGGCTAAAATTACAAATTTCTCAATAGTAGCAAGCTTTTTAGGATTATGGATCAATTCCTTTTTTACAGAGCAAGCTCAAATATTTATAGGATTTTTACTAATTTTTTCATTTGGCATACTTCATGGAGCCAATGATTTACTTTTAATTGGCAAAACACTATCCAATAATACGAATAAATCCTTCTATAAAATATTACTCTATTATATAGTGGTGGTTTTAATTGGTGCTCTCCTTTTCTATTTTCTTCCCGGTTTGGCATTGCTACTTTTTATACTTGTTAGCGGCTATCATTTTGGCGAACAACATTGGCATAATAAAATAGTTGCCAAAAGTAAAAAACTAACGATGATTTTTCATTCGATCTATGGGTTGCTAATTTTGAGTCTTCTTTTTATTTTTCACGTAGAAGAAGTACAACGCATCATCACTGATATTTCGCAATCAAATATTCCCGAAGAAAGTATTTATATCTTTTTTTATTTTGCTTTAATCACTTTTTTAGTTCTTTGTTTAATCAAATATTTTAAATCGGATGAATTCAAAAAAATTATAGT